>Ga0208904_1000493_pt1 | contig 33181 bp, 30 predicted proteins | sample AntAceMetag02UKB_FD_184774 | JGI IMG/M metagenome (GOLD analysis project Ga0208904, IMG submission 184774) | Saline lake microbial communities from Ace Lake, Antarctica - Antarctic Ace Lake Metagenome 02UKB (SPAdes) (version 2) | ecosystem: Environmental > Aquatic > Non-marine Saline and...
GAAAAAAAGATAGTGATTCTAATGATAGAACTCAAGTTGTTATGATAATAGCTGGGGTAGCATTTGCAATTTTAGCTCCCATAGCGGTTAGTTTAATTCAATTAGCTATCTCAAGAAAAAGAGAATTCTTAGCTGATGCTTCAGGAGCTCTTTTAACTCGTTATCCAGAAGGTTTAGCCAATGCTTTGAAAAAGATTTCTCAAAGTAATATTCCTATGAAAAAGGCTAATCGTGCGACTGCTCATTTATTTATTTCTGATCCTTATAATAAGAAGGTTAAACAATCTGATGATTTAGAAGAAAGGAAGATTGGTTTTTTTGCAAAGATGTTTATGACTCATCCACCTGTTAAAGAAAGAATTAGAGCTTTGCTAGGAGAAGGAGTTTAGTGTAAAGTATATAAAATAAATATATGGAGAGGTGGCTGAGCGGATGGATACGACCTTTGGAAGTATTCATCCAAGCAAAGCGAGGTGGATGAACTTGTTCAACCGCGGTAAAATAAAGATAATTTTTGTAAGTTTGTTTGGTTTAAAGTAAAGTTAAATATATATGGAGAGGTGGCTGAGCGGTTGAAGGCGCTCGCTTGGAAAGCGAGTGTGGAAGTAATTCCACCGCAGGTTCGAATCCTGTCCTCTCCGCAACATCGTGCTAGCACGAAGATCTACAAAAACCACCTGATTAGGTGGTTTTTGTTTATGATAATTGTTTTAAATTCAAACAGTCTTTCTAATATATAAAATACTATCAAAATACTGGAGCATTTTATAAGGATGAGGTAGAATAGATAATAATAGGATAGGAAAAACAACCTTAGCTTTTAGTAAAAATAATTATAAATTATGAGTGATATATACATATATATTGACGAGTCTGGAGACTTAACACCAATAAATAAAGGTGGTAAATCTGTATTTATAATTGGGTGCATCATAACAAATAATGCAGTTGAAATTAATACAAAGATAGGTAAACTTAAAACTGAAATACTCAATAGTTCATATCACTTCAGACATAAAAAAGACTTTAAGAAAAAAGGTTTCCATGCATCCACTAACCATGTTGATATATACACAAAGTTTGTACCTATATTAAACACACTAAACTTTAGAAGTTATTTTGTTTTAATTGATAAGGAAACCTCTAAATTTTCTGACATGATGGAAAGAGAAGAGAATGTATATTATTTTCTTTTGAAAAAATTACTTAAAGATAGATTATTAAAATTTAAGGATGAAAATATTAATATCATAATGGAACAAAGTACAACAAAAAAAACTATTGAAAATGAATCCGTTTCATTAATGTTAGAAGAAATTAATAAAAATCTATTAGAAGAGGGGTTAATATCAGAACCTATTAAAATTACTTGTAAGATACAAGGTAAAAATGAGGATACAGGGGTCGATGTTATAGATTATCTAAACCATATAATATATACTGCTAAAGTTGGTGGTAAAAAAGGAAAGAAGTATAATTATCAAACTGAGAATCTTAAATTAATAGAACCTAAAATAGCCTTAATTTCTGATTTGATGAATAGTAAATATTTTGAGGGAAGAAAAGAGACGTCATCAATATCAGATTTTTTGAATTATGTTTAATTATCAGCCCTTGGTAACTCTATCTTTTGGAGTGAGTATGAGTTCGTACTCGTAGTGGAATTAACACAAGTTCAATGTACCAAGGGTTGATAATTAAACATATGGAATTCAAAGATATAAAAAATATTCAAATGCTTTCTGAATTTCTTGGTATTGACCAAGATTATTTTGAGACATTTATATCATCACCTTATGTTGTTTGTAAACAAGGAGAAAGTAAAGTAAAAAGAGAAAAAAGTTCTTATCTTCAAATAAAAATACCCAAAGTGAATAGGAAAAATGAATATAGAATTGTGTATGAAGTTATAAATAACAAAATACTTACTCCACAGAAAGAATTACAAAGTAGATTAAATAAATTATACAAAACACCAGATTGTGTTCACGGTTTTGTTCATGGAAAAAATATTCGATCAAATGCATCCGCTCATTTAGCAAAAAAAATTATTTTAAAAATTGACATTAAAAACTTTTTTGAAAGTATTAGCCTTGAACAAGTTGCTTTTGTTTTCCAAGAACTAGGATGTAGTTTAGACATAAGTATAATGATAGCAAAATTAGTGACATTAAATGGTAATCTTGTGGCAGGGTTTGTAACAAGTCCTGTAATCGCTAACTTAGCTTTAATTTCAATGGACAATGAATTAAACTCTATCTATTGTAATGATAAATATAATTACACAAGATATGCTGATGATATTACTATTTCCTCAAATTATGAATGTCCAGATATAAATAAAATAGAATCAATAATTAATACATATGGATTTAAATTAAATAAATCAAAAACACTCATTTCGTTAAGAGGACAAAGGCAATATGTAACAGGTTTAACTGTTTTTGATAATATACGCCCTAGAATTTCAAAACGATATAAAAGAAATTTAAGACTTCAAATATATTATTTAAAAAAACATGGAGTCACTAAAGAAGCTTTGTATATGTTGGGTATATCTAGAGAGGAATACGAAGAAAATGAAATAATAAAATCATCAGTTAGATCTTATGCAATGGGTAAATTTAGAAATTTAAAAGGAAAAATTGATTTTATTAATTCTGTAGAACCAATACTTGCTAAAAAATTATATAAAGAAATATATAAATCCTTAGATATATCTGACGAAATATCAGATATATTACAAGAACCATGTCGTACTAATTAATAATTTATGAAACGTTTCCAAAAACAAAATAATATACAAGAGTCTTTTGACACAACTTTGATTGATACTGATTTGTCAAAAGTCGCTTTTGATTTAGTCGAAGTATCTATTGATTCCTTAATACGGGACGGAACTTTTAAGGATATTCCTGTTATTGGAACTATAACAGGATTGATGAGGTTTGGGGCTAATATTAAAGATAAGTTATCTTTAAAGAAGATAGTTTATTTTTTAAATGAATTAAAGGATATTTCTCCAAAAGAAAGAAAGAAAATGATTGATCAAATAGATAACTCTAAAAAATATAGGGTTAAAGTTGGTGAAAAATTATTATATATTATTGATAACTGTAATGATTATATAAATTCTGAATTAGTTGCTCGGTTATTTAAGAACTTTATTGAAAAAAAGATTAGTTATGATGATTTTTTAAGATGTTCTGATATAGTTGAAACAATTACGAATTATGACTTAGAATGGTTTTTAAAAAATAATCCAAACAAATCATACCCATCATATTTATATGTAGAAAATATTCCAGGAAGTTTAATAAGTTCTGGTTTATTTGATTTATCGAGTGATACTATTGAAGTAAAGGTAGGAGCGACTCGGTACGGTGGAGGTTCGGAAGCTGAAGCTAGTGGTGGGGATATGGTTGCTTCACTTAGTGATATAGGAAAAATAATAATGGAAATATTTAATCCAGAGTACAAAAAATAAAAAGCGAAAACCAAAACATAATAAAAAATTTTCCAAAACACCAAAACTTCGTCCTAGGGGTTTTAAGGGTGAGTGAGAAGAAAAAAATTAAAAAATAACAAAATATGTTTATAAAAATTTTTTGAAACCTCCTAACTCATACTTTTATTTTTTTATTGGAGTTTTTCAGAATATTTAGAAATGGAAACCAAATCCCTCCTAATACAAAATTACTAATAATTGAATTATTTTTTATATCAACAAATAGATGATATAATTATATCTATAATAAAAAGAAAAAATATGACTAATATACTTAAAGCTTTAATAAATCTTTCTAAAAATCCAATAACAGATATTTCAAATCGTTATAATACTAATGGGAAAAATAGAGCAAATAATATGGGAGATACCCTCGAATCCTATGTCAAAGATTTATTTTCTGATTCATTTAATGTAAAAAATGATTCAGAAAAAAATAAATTATATAGTAAATATTTTTCGTACATAGGAAATCAAAATAACCCACCTGATATTATCATTTTAAATGGAGATGCTATCGAGGTAAAGAAAATCGAGAGTATCAGATCTCAAATAGCACTCAATAGTTCGTATCCAAAAGATAAGTTATATTCAGATAGCCCGATGATTACACAAGAATGTCGAGAATGTGAAAATTGGAGAGAAAAAGATTTAATTTATATTATAGGAGCAATGCAACAAAATAAACTAAAGGCTTTATGGTTTGTTTATGGTGATTGTTATGCAGCTGGAAAAGATATCTATGAAAGAATTAGAGCTAAAATTTCAGACGGGGTTAATAGTTTACCGAACGTTGAGTTCTCAGAAACAAAAGAACTTGGCAGGGTTAACAAAGTCGATCCTTTAGGTATTACTTATTTAAGGATTCGTGGAATGTGGGGTATTGATAATCCTTTAAATGTTTTTAATTATGTGACAAGTATAGAAAAAGAAAAAGACTTAACTGTGAATGCAATTATGCTTGAAGAAAAATATAAATCTTTTCCAAAAAAAGATAGGGAGCAAATAGAAAAAACTTCTAATTTAAATATTACTGATATAGAAATCAAATCCCCAAATAACCCAGCAAAATTACTTAAAGCTAAATTAATAAAATTTATAAAATAAAATGAAAATAGTTTCTTTGTTTACAGGAGCAGGAGGTTTAGATTTAGGCTTTGAAAAAGCTGGTTTTAAAACTGTCTGGGCTAATGAATATGATAAATCTATTTGGGAAACTTTTAAATATAATTTTCCTCATGTAAATTTAGACAAGAGAAATATAACAGATGTTCTTTCGTCGGAAATACCAGACGTTGACGGTATTATAGGAGGTCCACCTTGTCAAAGCTGGAGTGAAGCAGGAGCAGGAAGAGGTCTTTGTGATTCAAGAGGTCAGTTATTTTTTGAATATATAAGAATATTAAAAGAAAAAGAACCTTTATTTTTTCTTGCTGAAAATGTTTCTGGGATTTTATCTGATAGACATAGCGAAGCTTTTGATGAAATTTTAAATTCATTTAAAAAATTAAATTACAACGTGACTTACAAATTACTTAATGCTCACGATTATGATGTTCCTCAAGACAGAAAAAGACTTATTATAATTGGTTATCATAAAAAAACAGGTAAAACCTTTGAGTTTCCCGAAAGGTCTTCCAAAAAACCTATTCTTAGAGATTCTATTTTTGATTTGAGATTATCAAAACCAGCGAAAGAAAGTAATAAAGCAAATGATATAAAAGATTTATTTGTTCCTAATCACGAACATATGAATGGGGGGTTTTCTACAATGTATATGTCTAGAAACCGAGTACGTTCTTGGGACGAACCTTCTTTTACTATCCAAGCAGGAGGAAGACATGCCCCTTTACACCCACAAGCCCCCAAGATGAAGTTTGTTGAACAGAATAAGAGAATCTTTGTTCCTGGAAAAGAACATCTTTATCGAAGATTATCGGTTAGAGAATGTGCGAGAATTCAAACTTTTCCTGATACTTTTATTTTTAAATATGAAAATATTGCTGATGGATATAAAATGATAGGAAATGCTGTTCCTGTTAATTTTGCCCAACATTTAGCAAAAAAGATAATAAGTGATCTAAAAAAATAATTTACTCATATAGATACTATTTTATTTCCTAATAAAATTTTTCCTTTTAAACAACCGAGTAATTCACGCTTCTCTTTATCTTCACCTTCTTTAAGAATAAATTTTATGTAGTTCTTTATATCTACTTCATTTACCTCAATTTTGTTACACTTCCCTGTGACCATACTTTGGAATTTCTTAAATCTCTTAATTTCTGCTTTGATTTTATTTTCTATGGGAGTTTTCTTAAAATCTAACTTATCAATTAGTTTTTGTAATTGTTTAATTAAATCAGTTTCATTTATATACCCACATTTACAATATTTGTCTTTCGCTTTTGTACAACCATAATAAACATGTCGATTAAAATCTCCATTTTTTAACTTTTTAAATTTTTCTGTTGCAGATATTCCAGACCCACAAAGTCCGCATTTCATAATTTTAGTAAAAGCAAATTCAATATTTTCTTTTCTAACTAATTGAGAATTTTTTACTTGTCCTTGTACTAAATCAAATAATTCTTTCGTGATAATTGCTTTATGTTTTCCTTTGTACCAATTACCTGATTTTCGAGGATATTCGAAAGTTCCATAATAAAATGTATTTTCTAATAATCTATAAATATTTCCCAAACTTAAATGTTTCTTTCCTGCTTCGGTTCTAAAATTTAAATCAAACCTAAGCCAATGATAAATTTTTCTTCCAGACCATTTCTCATAAGCCACTTTCTCAAATATTTGTTTTATAACAGGTGCTCTATCAAAATCAATAATACATTCACATTTTCTATCCATTCTTTTTTCTTTAAAATATCCTGTTGGTGGACATGTTGGCCATAATCCCATTTCACATCTTGTCCTTAACCCTCTTTTTACATTTATACCTCTATTATCATTTTCAAGTTTCGCTTGAGAACAAAGAATCATTAAGAGAAATTTTTCATTTGGTGAATTAGAAAATGTTTGTCCAAAAGTACGAATACTCAATAATTTTTTAGAATCCATTAAATCAACAACAGAGCCTAGATCTCCTGCATTTCTTGAAAGTCTATCAGGAGCCCATGTAAGAATTGAATTAAATCTTTCGTTTGAAACATCTTTTAACAACTCTTTAAATACAGGTCTGTTATTTGAATCTTTAGCTGATTTTGATTCTCTCCTTATATCAACGATCTCAAGATTTTCTCGTTCAGCTATCTGTAACATTTCCTTAACCTGTGAATCAATTGATAATGCTTGTCTTTCATCTGATTCAGTACTTTTACGAGCATATAAGCAATACTTTAACTTAACATCTACTTGTGTAGCAGATTTTGTTTGTTGAGATAATACATTCATTTCCATACCTATATTAATGACAGAAAAAGAGTCTTTTGCTAAGCAATATTGTTGGCAACTTATCGTTTATTAAAAATAATAGATATTTTTTAAGTATAAAAACCTGATTGTTATACAATCAGGTTTATATACTACTGAAACAATAGTATTATCGACGTAATAAATGTTTCGTAATCTTAATTGTGGTTGCTTCAAGATTATCGTCTTTAAAATCTTCACCCACTAAGCCCATTTCTTTAATAACGACCTTACTATCGAAATTTTCTTTTACCACTACTTCTGCCTCCTTTTTTTTGAATTTAGAATGACGGTGTGCTAGCCAAAAACGAATTGCGGGGAATTTCTTCTCTTTAATAAGATTTATTAATTGACTTTCACTCAGATCATTTATAAAATCCTCTCCTTCCTGTAAAGCATCACTCATTAATGACGCAAAATAAGGATCTTCATTCCTCCACCGATAAACACTATTGTGTGATATCCCGCTACGCTTACAAGCCACCCTTACAATTGGTATCTGTTTTAGTTCACCGAGGAATTTATCTCTAATTCTATCTTTTTTCATGTTCTATTTTTACTGCATTAATTCCAGTTTGAGCATGGAAACGATTAATGATGACCTGGCAAAATATTGGATCAAGTTCACATAAATATGCTACTCGATTTAATTGTTCGCATGCAGAAAGAATACTCCCTGAACCTGCCGTTAAATCTAGAACAATATCACCGGAACGAGTACATCTTCGTAAAGCTTTGGAGTGTAATTCAGGATTCTTCTGCGTGGGATGAGAGTATTGATTACTTGGTAATCGCTTAACCATCCAAATATTCAATTGGTCTAGGATTTCCTCAGATAAATTATTACCTGTTGTAAATTCTTTGTTTGTAACTTCGTGTAAGTTATTAATGTTCTTAGAAAGATAAACCTTTCCGCGAGTTCCATACGCAGCAAATTCTGTCATTTTATTGAAGGCTACAGTAGGCGTAGGTGAAAAATTATTCTTCAACCAAATAAGCAATCTCTTTGAGTCAATTCCTAGTTCTTTATACAAAGTCTGAAATAACCATACGAAGCGTTCATCACACCAGAATATATAATGACAATTTGGTTTAGAAACAGATATGGCATTTTGCATAATCGTTTTTACGAATATCCGATATTCTTCGTCTGTTTTGTTATCGTTTGTCGTACCTCCATAGTGACTTTTGTTTCCTACCCCCTTGTCATATGATAATCCAATATTGAATGGTAAATCATCATCAACAAAGTCAGCTCTAACATCTCCCATAAGACGATTAACAACATTTAGATCAAGAGCGTCTCCACAAATTAGGGTGTGCGACCCCAACTTAAACATATCCCCTAATTTGATATCTGTTTTCTTTATCTTTTTTAATTCAGCAACTTCATCAAAATCGTCGTCTGTAACTTCTAAGTGTTCATCCCAAATATCTTCTAATTCAGTTTTATCAAAACCAACATCAATCAATGTGTCTAGTTCAAACGATTTCAAATCTTCGAAGTCCCATTCTCCGTCGTTGGTATTGCTTTCAAGTGCAACTTTATTTCTTTCTTCTTTAGTAAGAGGGCGATTAGGTATTAAAGCAATTACTTCTTTAATTCCTAGATCAATAAGCACTTTTTTTCTTTGATTACCTGACAAGATTGTCTTATCTGTATCTATCTTTACTACATCGTGCATTCCTCGTTGTATAATTCTATCTTTTAATTTTTCAAGTCTTTCTTTTGTAATAGTCCTTGGATTTTCTTCCCAAGATTTTAGATCCTTAACTAATAGTTTCTCTGTATGCCATTCAAGTGGCAATAATTTTGTTTTATTCATAATAAATAATATATTAGACTAATAAAAATAATCAGTCTTGAGGAGGTATCGACCCTTTTGGCAATAGAAAAACCCCAAGACAATACAACTTAGTTACATCGTCTTGGGGTGTTTCTTAAACATCCACTTAAATACATTTTCAATTTATTCTATTGTGCTTTAATTATAGACTAATTTGAATTTATAGTCAAGATATTGTACTCGTCCATAACATATTAGACTTTTCTGTATTTAGGCTATTAATAATAAACTGCATGGGTGATTCTAATTTTAAGGAATGGTGTGGTCTGTAACAATTGTACCATAGTAGATAATCTATCATTTTTCTATTAAATAAATCTAAATCATAAGCTAAGGTACTTCTGTGATAATTAGCAAATTCTTCTTTAAGACTTCTGTTAAATCTCTCTACAAAACAATTCATTTTGGGACATCTAGGATAATTATGAAAATGCACAATTTGTTGTTTTTGCATGTATTCTCCAAAATATTTATTAAATTCAGAACCGTTGTCTGTTTGAACTTGAGTAATTTGAAAAGGACTTACTTCTCGTAGTTTAATAAAGAAATCTCTAGTATTAGCTGAGGAGTGAGATTTGTAGGCTAGAGCAAAAACAAAGTCTGTTTTGGGGTTAATGGAGTAATAATATATCTTTTAATACCATTAATAAAATAGACAATGGTGTCTACTTGAACTAAGTGATTATTCTTTTTAACTTGAGCATGTTTAATTCTTAATTTCTTTTGTTTCCTGCTTGTTTTTCTTTCTATTAAATTACCTGTTCTACCGTGAATAGATAATTTAACGTAGTTAGGAAGTAGTCTTCTTTCCTTAAGATTAGTTAATATTCTTCCTACCGTTGAAGCTGAATATTTGTATTCAAGTTTCTCTTTTTTACAAAAATCTATCAATAATCTACTAATCTTTTCTTTACCTAGTTTAGGGTGATCTTTTCTTAGTTGAAGAATATATTCTTCAACTATTGTTAATAATCTTCTCTTACTAATAGTTTTAGGTCTTCTAGATTGATTATTTAGGGATTCTAATTTTCCTTTGCTTTTAATTAAGTTCTTCTGCCATAGATACAAAGTAGATCTTTGAACTTGATAGGCATCAATAGTAGCTTGTAGTCCATATTTCTGCCAGAATGTTAAGATTTTTGCTTTTCTTAAAGCTTCGGCTTTTATCATATAGCGGAACTTTAACACATTATTTTCTAAAGTTCTCCAACCTCTTATTCCTCTTGATATATTAAATTGTTTCATTAGATTTCTCGCCAGAAAAGTCTAATATGTGGGTGAACTTATTCAGATATAAGATTTTATAGAAAATATCCTTGTCTTTTAAAAAATTCATAATTAATTTAAATAAACCTTATTTATCTCCTTATAATTTAGTTTAAATTTATAAGTCTTAAAAAATAAATTATCAAATTCTTTTTTATTTTTAATTTTCTGCAAAGACTTTAAAAATTTACCTTTACCCAAACTATCTAAAAAAAATCTAAGTCTTTTAATTTTTTTCAACGTCTTGTTGTAATCTATTTATATACTTTTGAATATTATTATCATTATATATTTTTACAGGATTAAATATTTTGAAAAATACTTTTCCTAATATTATTTTATTAATAAGAATATCTAAAAAAACACCATTAAAATCAATCTGCCTATTAATCACGTCTAATTTTTGGTTATAAACATCATTCAAATCTTTGTTATCTTTTATATAAAACATTAACCTCTCTATCTCAAATTTTCTTATAAATATAATTGATAATTTATCTATAAATACAGCAGGGCTTTCTGAGACAAACTTTTCTATATCTTCGTTGTCTTTATTATTTAACAAATTGATTAAATTAAAATCAATTTTTCTAATAATATCATTTCTTAATTGATTAGTTTTGTCGATGCTTCTTTTTGTTTCTCTCACTAATTTATCAGTTGATTCTAAACTTCTTGCTAAATCCTCAAAGTGCCATAATTTATGGTTTAGAAAAATTAACTCATTAAATAAGTCTAAAATATTATGTTTTGTATCAACATTTTTTTTACTAAAATGTTCTAAGAATATTGAATGTATTCGCTTATATGAAACTAAATCATAATCATTTTCATATATAAATATGACTTTGGAGTATTTTTTAAGAGAATATTCATAAACTGCCATATTTTTGTAATATGAATTAGAATAAAATAATACTCTTTTACCAAGCATTGCACTGGCTATAGCAACATGCAGTCTATCAGTTCTAATCTCTTTATATTTCTCTATTTTTTTAAGAAATCCTAATAAAGGCTTCATACACCACCCATTATATGAAATATCTTCGTTGTCAGTAGGTAATTCTTTTTTGTTTGATTCAACATCTACTCTAAAAGAGTTTAAAATTCCTTCTCCAGCTCCTGAATAATCTTTTAAATCATTGTAAAAAGCACAATCAAACCAAAGATAACATTCTGCTTTCGTTACATTCTTTTTAACAAATTCATAGGTAATTTTTTCCCTACAAAAAATAGTCACATTTGAACCTAAAGACTGGATAAGCTTCGATTGTCTTTCTCCTCTAATCGTGTGAGGTAATAATACGATTTTTTTATACATCCGATGTTTTTTGACAAGAAAACTATAAACATCATCGTATTCATCTACCAAATTTCCCCCTCCATCAATAAATAAAATATCATTAACAATATCAGAATCTGTTTCTACAAAATTAATATCTATATTTAATTCATCTAATAAAGTTTTTGTTCCATGATAAATTAACGAATCTCCATAATTCCCAGGGAATCGATAAAAATCAACTTTATTATTTGAAAATTGTAATAGGTATTTTTTCAAGTCTAACTCAATTATATTTTCTTGCATACAAATATTTTTGGATACAAATATGAGTTAATATTCGTGTCCAACTTTAATTCAACTTCTTTAATAATCTTCCATTTTGACAAATTTAATATTTGTTTAAATAATTCATGTTCATTAGTATAAACTCCTAAAACACCTTTCTTTTCTAAAGATCTTTCGGCAAAATCTACAAAAGCAGTATACATCTTTTCCAAATCCTCATTTTTTGATATCGCCATACCAAAAGGCAAATCAGCTACGATAATATCAAAGTTACCCATTTTGGGTTGGTCATAAATATCTTTCTCAAAAAGTTTTACTTTTCTAAGTAAACCTGATTTTTTTATATTTTGATAGGCTAATGATAAATGTGATTTATTATTATCAAAACCAACTAAAATATCTAAACTTTCGTTTCTTAATGCGGCTTCAATCAATAAAGTTGCACTACCAGAAAAAGCGTTTAAATATGTTTTTTTCTCTTTTATATTACAATACTCATTAAGAGCATAGGCTATTGTAGGATCCATAGCTCCACTCATGTTACTAATTTTATAATTCCTAAAAGAAAGAGGTCTTCTAGTTGCTTGAATAGACACTTCCCAAAGATCGTCAATTTTAGCAATATTAATTTTTAAATCAGCTTCGATGCTTTCATTTAATTTAAATTCTTCTTCAATATATTTTGAAATACTTTTAATTTCAGAAGAATTTGAGCCCGCACAAGAAATCTTAAAAGTAGAAAACTTTTCTATCTTTCTGTTTATTATTTCATCAATTATTTCTTTTAAAACAGACTTATGTTTTGATAAATATGTTGGATTATATAATGACCCAATTATTATAATGCTCACCAATCTAACACTCTTCAAACTAGATAGTTCTTCAAAATCTTTTTTGAAATTTAAATAAATAAAATCAACACCTTCTTCAATTATTCTGTAAGAAGTTTTTTCTTTAATTTCTTTTATAACAATCCTATTTAATCCTCTAATAAAAGAAAGTTTTATTTTTAAATTATTCATAATTATTTTTTATTATTTCAAATACTTTTTCAAGTCTTAATTTTTCCATACAAAAAGGTTCACAACAATCAATTTCTTCTTGGCGCGTTTTATGGTGACATAAAGCATGCCTATTTTCATCAAAAATAGATACATTGAATTTTGATAAATGTAAATATTTAGGATGAGTTGACCCAAAAATTATAAAGGATTTTTTTCTAAAACATTGAGCAATTATTCCTGGACCTGAATCATTTCCTACAAGAAATTCGCAATGATAAATTAAAGACATCATTTCTTTAAAAGAATATGAATTTTCTAAAATTATAACCTTTATATTTAAATTGTTTTCGAGAAGGTTAGCTAAACTAACAAATTTTGAGTAACCCCAATTTCTCTTTTTACTTCCCCAGCTACTAGTATATGGTGCAATTAATATATATTTTTCATTAATAATATTTTCAAACTTATCATTTATAACTGGAATACTATCAATTAGTGTATCATAAAAACCAACAGACTCCATAAATCCTTGAACATATGTTTTTTTATTATCACTAAATTCATAAACAAGTTTTATTGTTGCATCAAAGTTATTATTCACAAAAGCATCCTTAAACGGAATAATTTTTTTATAAGTTTTATTAATTAAATTAAAATTAGACATGTTCGTCGCTAAAACAATTTCATCAACATATTTTAGCAAAAATTTTGCAACAGGTTCAGTCATTATAACATCACCAAGATTACCTTCCCTCACTAAACACAGAGATTTTACTTTTCCTGTTTCAATTTTCCTTCTTAGATATTTACCATACCAAAAAGCTAGAGTATTATCATAAACTATTTTATCTTTTGGAATAGGTGTCCCCCAAAAAGTACTATGATTATAGAACCATTTTTTATTTATACCTTTAATATTATCTTTATAATATTTTACATACTTTCTTATTGTACGAATTCTTTCTAACCAAGGAGCATCATCACTAGAGGTAGTATCCTTTTCAAATTTTGCAAGTTTTTGCCATTTTTTGTACAAAACTTCAGCGCTATCTCTAAATTCAAAATGTAATAACTTTGCATCTTCAAAAGGAACAATAAAAGGATTCCAGTCAAATTTACCAAAAAAACTTAAATTATTTTCAGTTTTTACATAGTGACCTCCAACAACCACTTCTATGTTTTCATGATTTTTGACAATTGTCTTTCTAAAATGACCGTATTCTTGCCATTTCTTCTCCGGCCAAGGATAGAAAAATTTTAATGTATCTATTTTATTAACAGGAGAACAAGTATAATCTGAATGAGTATAATCAAACAGTGCATTCGCCCACCCAATTGTTGCATAAGGAATCCCCCTTGAATCTAATCTTGCAACAAAATCATGAATATTCTTTTCCTTAATAGAGAAAAATTCGTCCACGTCTAAAAAAACAAACCAATCAATCTTATAATTTTTATTCGCAAACTTTAAAAGTTTGTTGACTATTTTAGCATGATCAAAAACATTATCTGTTTCATTAATAACAATAACCCTAGAATCTTCTTTATATGAATCTAAAATATCTTTAGTCTTATCAGTTGAACAGTGATTTGCAATAAAAATATAATCAAAACCTAAATCTAAATGATATGTAATATTAAAATCAATTAAATCCTCTTCATTTCTTACAGACATCAAAATTGCAATTTTAGAATTATTTTTCATAATTAAATTACTTTATTTATAAACCAAGTATTTTATTGAGATAGTCTTTAAATTTATAAAAAGCTGGATGTTTAGGATAAACTGCATGGAATAATGTAACATTTTCTAAACTTTCTAAATCTTTATTTTCGTTCGGTCCAATTAACATATACCTGTCTTTAGGAAAAACATACAATTCTTGTTTTTTAAAGTAATTAGTTAAAGCTACGGCTAAAGCTCCTTGCTCATCATGATGAGTTTGTTCCTCTTTTGGAATATTTTTTAACCACCAATCAAATTCTGAGGAAAGCTCATTTGAAATACTATAACCTGCTTTTTGAATAAAAAGTCCAGCATTAACAAGAGGTGTATCTTTTGTTGTCTTCTTTTGCATAGCACCGTGTTGCCATGACTGACCATAAAACTCATCCATAATTGCAAATTTCAATTTAGGATTAGCGATGAAGCTTTCAATTTCTTCGGGATACTTTAGTAAAAAAACATCAGAATCAACATAAATCTCAGTTTGATCAATGTCTAATTTAACTAACGGACACCATTTCATCCAAGTAGCCTTAGATTTAACATTATACTTGTTTTCACCGTAAGAATTAAAACTAAAAATTTCAGCGATTCCTTGTAAATTATTTTTAAGAGATTCTTCATCATCTGTATAAACTATATAATTGTGATTCTCGCCAAATTGTTTTCTAAAAGAAAGGATACTATATCTTAGTAATTCAATATTTTTTATTTTATATTCTCCCCATATTGACCATCTAAATATCATATTTATGATTTAAACTACTATCTATTAATTTTAAATAAATTTAAATTTATAAACTTCTCAAGGATTTTAGGGAAATTAAAATTTTGAATTGTTTGAATGTTTTTATCAATCATTTCTCTTTTTTGTGAATTATCTAAATTAATTGCCTCAATAATTTTATCAGCAAAAGTTTTAATGTCTTTAGGATCAACATAGATACATTCATCTTCTTTAAAAGCATCTACTGCTCCATCTACGTCACTAATAATAGTAATGAAATTCATGTCCTTTGAGAAAAGCTTTGCTTCAATAGAGGTATGAGGAAATGGATCCATTAATGAAGGGATGCAAACTACATCTGTATTTTTATTTCTAAGTACTGTTTTCCATATATCAGGATTAAAATCATCTAAAATAATAACTCTAGGAATATTTTCCAAAATTCCCTTAACCTCATTGAAATAATCTAGCTCGCCAGAATTATTTGGCATTTGTAAGATTAAATAATGATCTGGTAAATCTTGATAAGCTTTAACCCAAGCCAAAGCTAACTCTTTAAATCCTTTTGCTATAGAACATCTTCCCCAAGCAAAAATTATTTTCTTATCTTCTTCTATTTTAACTCCATATTTTTGCAAATCTTGGTTAGAAAATTTATTATCTAGAAAATTTTTATACTTATCAAAACATAAGCCATTTTGTAAATAATCATTTTCCTCAAATGTTAATCCGTAATCATGATTCATTCTTTCGGCGAATTTCTCACCTAAAGATATTACTTTAGAATTTGGATCTATTTGAATCATTTTAAAGAAACCATTTTCAGCTTTAATTCTATTATTTCTCCACTCTTCATCACCAAAGGCATGATTTTCTCCTGTACTTAAAGGAAAATAAAAACACTTTAAATTTTTATCTGAAACCAAATCTTTATATCCAGAAAAAAATAAGAACGGTGTATCATTAAGGATAATGATATTTTCATCTTTCTCATCTAAGATAAGGTTTAAGGCTGTTACTAGTGATGCACAAGTAAATCTCCACTCATCAAAACTTCTCCACATATCCCATTCACTTTGACCTTTTGTAGTATTACATAAAGGGATCATTTTACCTCCTGTCTTTTCAGTTAAGTTATTTGCTGAATCAAAGCATTCTTTGTTGAATACATCTGATTTTTTATCTACGTTAATATAGGCAATACTAACTTTTATATCCAATTTGTCTGAAAGAATAGTAAGTGAGTCAACAATATTTTTTGCAATAGTCCCCACCCCTGAATAATAAGTACCAATTCCATCATAGGTAGCAATAATAATATGTTTTTTCATAATTAATTATTATAGCTTAAAAAATAACCCTTAACAAACAATAAATGGATAAAAAGTAGCTTTATTAACCCAAAACACTATTATAATTTCAAGTTTATTTTAACTTTATTCACGTTTTTAATTCAAAATCTATTCATAATAAACATTAAAGAATCATATTCTAAAGAATTCTTTAATAGAGAGAAATATGACAAAATTTAAAGTTACATACAAATGTAACTTTATATATCGATTATGTGTCACTTTTGTCACTTTTTGGTAAAATAAAGGTGCACGAGGATCCTTTGGTTAGTAGTCCTAAAAGGCTTAAAACCACCTTGTGGGGATTGGTTGGTTAAGGTTCCAGCCCGATGTAGCCCGCAGTGAATACTTGTTATCGGCAGACCTTGGTGCCTGAGAAAATAAGTAGTAGATAAAAACCTTTGGTTTAAACCAAAGGTTTTTATTTTAATATTTAATTAAATTAATTTTTTTCTATATAATTCAATAGAAAAACAGCGATTTCAAAACTCATATTTTTTACTAATCGAGCGGTCTCTTTATTTGTTTTAGATATATGAGATCCATTATTTGAGCACAAACTATAAAAAGCAACTAATAAATTAAATTCTTCTATTGTAATAATATTATTATCCCGAAGATACTTGCTATAAATCTTGTCGTCTTTATTCTCCTCAAGAATTTTTTTTGTAGTTTTTGATTTTTCAACTGCAACAATCTTAGTAATAGTCGATATAAATACCCTAACTCTGTCTATACATGTAGCATATGTTGTATTATCAAATTTGTTTTTTATAAATAAATCTTGGATATGTTTGATTAAATTAGAAACATTTTCATTTATAAAATTAATTTGAAAAAATTGAGTTAGATATATCATATCATTTACGACTTCTTTGTTTTCTCTATCTTCTAAACCCGAAGAAATCTTGTATTTAGATGCTTCTCTTAAGGTTGCGAGTACCGCAAACTTTGCTTCTTCATCATCTTTTAATAATTCATTAATACTCGATAACGTAGAAAAACTAAAGTAAATATATTCTCTTGCGACCACAAGATTTATTAGATGAAGTAGATTGCTATATGCATTAACTGTATCCCCTTTAAGATTTTTAATTGATTTTTTGACTAAAGTAATTACTTTACCTAACCTTATGAAAATAAAACATATAAGATACCCAACATCACGATACTCACTTTCTTTTTCTATGTACTCTAAAAGGATTGATTCAAACCTCTTTTGTTTTTCTTTGTTTAAGGATGAATAAAGATTTAATAAAATTTGAGCATTTTCACTTTTAATGAAATCTTGATCAGGAATATTAAATAAATATTGTTTTATAGAACCAACATTTGTCCATCCGTTATTTGGGACACTTTGAAGTGTTACATTAAAAGAACCTAAACCGCCTCTACATCTGCCATTATAGGAATAAGCATCTTTTTCACTTTGTAGTACTATTTCTATTTTTTTCTGTAGTGACATATAGTATATGATACTACTTTATACCAAAAACAAAATAATCTTTTACTTAATTGCAACAACTTTTTTAGTTATTATAATCTTAGATTTAAAGCATCCCATTAATTCTCTCTTCTCTTCGTTTGTGCCATCTCTTAAAATATATTTGGCATAAGTTTTTAAATCTATATCTTTATGTTTTGTGTTTTTGTTTTGGATTCCTAAAACTCCACGATTAAATTTATTGTATCTTTTTAATTCTTCTTCAAATTTAATTTTTACTCCTGTTTCATTTAAATCTATTTTATCTAAAACCTTAATAAGTTGATTGGTTAATTCTTCTTCTCTTATATATGGATTTTTACAACAACGGTCTTTTGATCTTCCACAACCGTAATAGATATATCTGGCTGAGGTGCCATCTTTAAGTTGTTTGTATTTTTCTTCAGCTGAGATTCCAGAGCCACATAATCCACACACCATTAACTTAGTAAAAGCGAATTCTTTACTTTGTCTTACTATATTATCTCGTTTCAGTTGTATTTGAACTTTATCAAAAACTTCTTTAGAAACTATTGGCTCATGTTTCCCTTTATACCAATTATCAGATCCTCGAGGATATTCAAATTTTCCATAATAAAAAGAGTTTTGTAATAATCTATAGATGTTACTTAAAGCAAGATTATGATTACCAACTGATTTAAAATTCAATTCAAATTTTAACCATTGATGTATCTTTCTACCCGACCATTTTTCATAGGCCATTTTTTCAAATATCTTTTTAATAATAGGAGCTCGTTCAGAATCTAAAATAACCTGACACTTTTTGTCCATTTCTTTTTGATTAAGATACCCAACAGGAGCAACTCCGGGCCATAAGCCCATTTCACATCTTGCCCTTAAACCTCTCTTTACATTTACACCTTTTTGATCATTTTCTAATTTTGCCTGAGAACCTAAAATCATTAATAAAAACTTTTCATTTGGATTATTACTAAAACGTTGTCCGAAAGTTCTAATATCTAAAAGACAGCCTGAATCCATCAAGTCTACGATTTTTCCAAGATCTCCTGCATTTCTAGAAATACGATCAGGTGCCCAAGTTAATATTCCATTATATTTACCTTGTTTAATTTCCTCTACAATTTCATTGAAAATAGGTCTTTTTCCTGTTTCTTTAGCTGAATGACTTTCTCTTTTCATAGCCACAATCTCGAGCCCTTCTCTATCAGCCAGTAGAAGCATCTCTTTTATTTGAGAATCTATGGAAAGAACCTGTCTTTCTTCTGATTCAATTGATTTACGAGCGTAGAGGCAATATTTTACTTTAATCGTAGGAATAGCTATTTTTTCACTCAAAGTTGTTTTTAAGAGGCTTTCTATCTGCATACCAACACAATACCGCTATGGTTTAGGAAGTCTAGGTTATTTGTTGGTAAGTATCACTTATGTAAGTTTAACAAAATAAATTTGCCTTAATAAATAAAATGTATTGCTATTTCTCAATAAAAGATGTATTTTTAAATATAGGTAGTCCTTTAAAATAATGCTAGTATAGGAAAGGAGGTTGGCTAAAGATGAAAAAAGATAACAAAAAGAAATCCACGAAGAGTATTAATCTGACTATTTTTCTTGTTAAACAGAAAAAAAGAATCACTGGAAAACTTTCTGTCGCAGGAGCTGAGTGCTAACTCACCACGGAGATGGCGGTAGAATTTATTTTTTACCGCCATTTATTTTTTGAAGGAATATAAAATGGAAACTAAAAATAATTTTTTTAAAATGTCTTCTAAATTCGTTTTTAAAAGGCATGGGGAAGATTTTTATTTCATTGACATAACAGACAGCTTAAATAATAGGTTCATTGTTGGTAAAGGAGCTGAAAAAGTACTATTTCCTTTACTAAAAGGGAAAAGTAAAGAGGATGTGGCTTTGTCCGTAGGAGTTGATGAAAAATTGATTGAAGAATACGCTTCTTTATTGATTAAGGAAAAAATATTAAAATCTTCTTCTTGTTCTGTTAGTTCTTCTAACCGTTGCTTCAAAATCTTTCCATCTATTGATACTTTGGATGTTATGATTACAAATAAGTGTAATCTCTCTTGTCCACATTGTTTTCCTGATAGTGGAAAAATTCATTATGATGAAGTTGATATAAAAGTTTGGATTGATGTATTTAAACAAGCAAAAAAATTGGGTGTTTTTGGTTTAAATATTTCAGGTGGAGAACCTTTTTTATCAAAAAAGTTGTATAAGATTTTAGAATATCTTCAGTCTGAAAATTATTTTCAAGTAAATTTGAATACTAACGGAACAATTCCAATAGACAGTTATTTAAAGATTATTTCTAAAACAATATCTCTTGTTCAGGTTAGTCTTGATGGAAACACTAAAAACCATGATTTTTTTCGTGGGCAGAAAGGAAGCTTTGATAAAGCTGTTTGTACGATAAAAAAGTTACTATCCTATGGTATTGAAGTAGGTGTAGCTTTTTCCTTAGGTGCAAACAACCTTAATCAATTGGATGAAGTTGTATCTGTTTGTAAGGATTTAGGTGTTAAGCATTTAAGTATTGGTTTCATAAAATCAGCAGGAAGGTCTCTCTGTAATAACTTAGCTATTAACTCAATTTCTTTGTCTAAAGATAAATTTATAGATAAAATGTTAAGTAAATTCTTAATTTTAAAAAGATTAAAAGGGCTCGAAATTTCCTTCCCTTTTGATTTTAGTGGAGAAAAAAATGAATTAATAACTCCAGAAAGTTTAATATGTGGAGGAAATATAATTCAATCCATGGCGATCACCCCTAACGGTAATACTACTCCTTGTGGAATGCTCTTATCAAAAGAATTTTTTTGTGGAAATATCAAGGACTATAAAATTGAGGATATTTGGTTGTCTGAAAAAATGCGAAGTTTTAGACTGTTTCCTCTAAAAAAAGTTCCTGGATGTTGCGATTGCGATAAAATTCAATATTGCGGTAAACCTTGTTTGGTTCAAATGTTTAGTACTGATAACAACCTTGAATTACCTGATACTGGCAGATGTTTAATTACTGAGAAAATTATTTCTCTTGTCAATAAATGACAAAATCACGCGAATTTTAATTCTAAATTTATATTCGCGTGATTTTATTTTTTAAAGTATAATAAATTATTATGAAAAATAATGAAAACTGGTGGAAAGAGACATTTTCTGAAACTTACTATTCTTTATGGAATCATGAAGAGAGCAGTTCACCTAATATAAAAAAAAGAAAAAATGAGGGCTTAGATTTTTTGACTTTGTTAAATTTAAAAAAAGGTTCTAATCTTTTAGATTTGGCATGTGGTCCAGGTAGACATAGTATTAATTTAGCTCAAAAAGGTTTTAAAGTTACAGGAGTAGATTATTCCTCTGCTGCACTAAAGATTGCAAAAAAACTTACTAAAGTAAATGATGTTTCTGTTACTTTTTTAAAAAAAGACATCAGACTTTTGGATTTGAAACAAAAATTTGAAGCAGTTTTCCTTTTGGGAAATTCTTTTGGTTATTTTATAGATAAGGATAATAAAAAAGTTATAAAAAATATAGCAAAACATTTAAAAAAAGACGGGTATTTTATTATTCATACCCTGAATCCTTTACAGGTTATTTCTGAAGATGAAAAAAACAAAATTTCTGAACATAAAATTTTAGGAGGAAAGTTAAAGATGAAATTAATTTCATTTGATCCTAATACTTTTGTTAGAAAATCTGTTTGGGAAATAACAAAAGACGGAGAAAAAAAGAATATGGATGTAATCTTACGTTTATATACAGTACCAGAAATTAAAAGAATGTTACTAGAAGAGGGTCTTGAAATTAAGAAAGTTTTTGGTTCTCTTGATTTGAGTCCTTATGTTACAGATAGCCCCTCCTTGATTATTCTTGCTAAGAAAAAATAATTATTTAATTTTTACAAATTTTGTAGAGTAGGTGTTTTAATTTTTGTATAAAATATAATAGCTGGAATTATTAAAATGGCTAGAATTAAAATTGATGTTTGTCCATTGTAATATTTTGTTATAAATCCTCCTAAAATAACTCCTGAAAAAGCCGCTAAACCAAGGGTTGTGGCTTGAAGAGATCCTAGGGTAGCTCGTATATTTGAAGGAATCCCTTTTTGAAAAAAAGTAGAATTCACTGGATTGAAAGCATCCTCTAAACTGTTGTGAGTAAAAATAAACAAAATAGCAAAGATTGGACTCAAAATAATGCTAGCGGAAAGATATAAAATAAATTGTGCAATATAAACAAGAATTAGATATGTTTTTTGTTCCTTAAATTTTTTTGATATTCTCATAGCTAATAAAGGAATAAAAATTCCCACAATAGCCGATATTGAATAAACTATACCCCAATAATTTTCTTTTAGACCTGAATCTAAAAGATACTTCTGTATAGCAACACTACCAATTCCAACCAAAGTAATAGTTGCAAAAAATTCTCCTAATATAATATTTCTAGTATTTGAATGATTGGTAAAGAAACTAAATCCTTTTTTTAAATTAATTTTAAATTGATGGAATTTAGAGTCTTGAGTTATTTCCTTTTTAAAATTTTCTTTGGTAAAAGATAGAATAAGTAGAATAGCAAAAACAATAATAAAACGAAATATCCAAATAGCTTGATTGTCTGAAAAGGATAGAAGTAGAGTTGATAATACTCCTGCCAAAACCATTCCGAAGCTATAAAAACTAGATGAAAGAGTGTAGAAACGATCTAAATAATCTTCTTTTGAATTTTCAGGCATAAGTTCAATAGCCCAAGCATCATCTGCTCCAGTGCTAAAGGTTGTTAAGATTCCCCATAAAATAAATAGTGGGATAAGGAGTAAGTAATTGTTAGTAAATATTATTCCTAGTATAACTAATAATTCCCCTAAATTACCTGTAAGAACAGAAAATTTACGACTAAAAGTGTCAGCAATAACTCCTGTAATTAATTCAAAAAAGATAGGCAAGAAAAAAAGAAGAGAAAGTAAAGTGGAAGCTTTGAAGAAATCAATTCCTTTTTCATTGAAATATATAAAGAAAGTTATGCTTGTAATAAAACAAGCTCCTCTTAGAAACTTATAAATAAAAAATGGCCAAAATTCAAGCATTATTTTTCTTTTTTGTAGATACATAGAATTTTTTATTTAAATCAATTAAGAATAAGTATTTAATTAGTGTTTATTATAACAAAATTCAAAAAATTGAACATTGGTTTTTTATTCTAAAAATTCTTCAGAAGAAACATTAACTAACTCAGAAGCGCTTTTACCACTTTTTTTCATATAATCTCTAACTAATTTAAAACCGATAGAATAACCTGCCCATTTTGGAATTTTAGGACTATTATCACCAAAGAACCAAGTTCCATAATCAAAATCTTTAGAAAATAATTCTTCTGAATTTGGGTTTAAATAAAAAGCAGATTCTTCTTCACTTAAAGCCATAGACCAAGGATAAGGTTCTCCCCCGTTTATTTCAATATCAAAGTGATCAGCTAATCCTTCGGTAATAAAAGCTTCTAAGAGAGTAGCTTCACTCCAAGAAAAATATATATTTCTAACACTATGATGTACTTCGTGGCTTAGAGTTCTTTTGATTTTGGTTTCTATATCTTTCTCAATATTCTTAAAGTTAGGGTTTATGTGAATTTGTATTAAATCGGAATCACAGGATCCTCCAAGACCAGTTTTAGGAATAGTTAACTTTGAATTATCATCAATAATAATCTCTAAATTAGGAATTCCTAGTTTCTTTTCTATTTCAACCAAGACTTCTTTGATAGCTTTTTTTATTTTAGTTTTAAAGGATTCAGAAAAGTTATTTTTATGTTTTATCTTTATCTCTGATTGCATTGTTTAATTATAGCAAAAAATAAATATAATACGTGGTTCTTAATTATTAATATTCTATTTCTCGTTCAGAGTCACATTTAGTGGGTTTTGTATCTACATACCTACACAGTACTGCTGTGGTTTAGGAAGTCTAGGTTATTTGTTGGTAACTAAATTACCCTTATTTTTCAAAAATTTCTTTGAGGACTGATTGCATTAGCATTTGTGCATTCTCTTTACTATTTTTTATTTCTTGTTCTAAAATATGTCAGTTCCAGTTAAAGGAAAAGAGGGAAGATACACTAATATTAATTGGGATGAATACCAACATTCTAAGGATATAATCGGAGAATATGGTATTTATAAGCATTTAAATCATTATCATGAATATACTCCCAAGTATATTTTGAGACAGTCTGAAAATACTGTATAGGTGTCCCATTTGTCTCATTTTGATTATAATAATTTGCGACCCACACACATCAGACAACAATCAAAAAAAGTGCTAAGATAGCCTTATAAGGCTTGAGGTGGTTATTACTTAACCCGAGTGGCCCGCATTAATAAAAAGCAGGATATTTTTTATCCTGCTTTTTATTAATTTTGAACAGGGTTCGAACCGAGCGAATACATTTTTCTGGAATGTAATGGAAGAAAAGTATGAGCGAGTGGAGGTTAAGGGAGTGAGATATTTTGTGAGCTTGCGAAATAAAATATCCACGAGAGTGACCGAATCCTGTCCTCTCCGCATTAATAAAAAGCACTAGTTTAAAATGTAAATTAGTGTTTTTTCTTTACACCTTTTCTTTTCTATTTCATGTTTGTTTATCCACAGTCTTTTATGTTCTTTTAATGTTAAAATAAGAGCAGTTTTAATATAATTTTCTCAAAAAAATGGTAAAAAAGACAAAAAAGGTGCTAAAAAAGACAAAAAAATCTAATTTTGTTAAAAAAATTCAAAAAAGAGGTGGTTTAATTGTTGATTTTGATTTGGATAAAATTGCTCATGCTGTTTATAAAGCTATGTTGGTTACAGGGGAAGGTTCTGAAAAAGAAGCTAAGTTAATTGCTAATAAAGTTTATCTTGATTTGGTTAAAATTTCTAAACAATTTAAAACATTTGTTCCTAATATTGAAGGAATTCAAGATTCTGTTGAAAAAGCTTTAATGGGGAATAACTATATTAAAACATCTAAAGAATATATTATTTACAGAGAAGAAAGGGCTAAATTGAGAGAAAAAGGAATTAAAGTTCCAGAAAAAGTTCGGAAACTAACAGAAGAAGGGAGGAAATATTTTAAAAATCCTTTAGCTGAATTTGTTTATTATCGTTCTTATTCAAAATGGATCGATGATGAAGGAAGAAGAGAAACATGGATAGAAACAGTTGACCGATATATGAGTTTCATGAAGGAAAATTTGGGTAAAAAATTGAAAGATGCTGAGTATGCTAAAGTTAGAAAATTTATTTTAAATCAGCAATCTATGCCTTCGATGAGATTATTTTGGAGTTCTGGAAATGCAGCTCGTAGATGTAATGCTTGTGCTTACAATTGTTCTTACATAGCACCTTCTAAGTTACAGGATTTTGGAGAGATAATGTATTTATCTATGTGTGGTTGTGGAGTGGGTTTTAGTGCAGAAAGTTATAATGTCCAAAAACTTCCTCAGATAAAAATTCATAATGGTAAACTGAAGATGAGGAAAACTTATGTGGTTAAAGATAGTAAAGAAGGTTGGGCAGATGCTTTTGTTTATGGTTTAAAAACTTGGTTTGCTGGAGAAGACGTTGAATTTGATTATTCAAAACTTAGATTAGCTGGAGCTAAATTAGTAACCATGGGAGGAAAAAGTTCTGGACCAGAACCTCTTAGAAATTTAATTGATTTTGTAAGGGAAAGAGTATTGAAAAGACATGGAAAACGATTAAGTAACTTAGATGTACATGACATTGTTTGTAAGGTTGGTGAAGTGGTTGTTTCTGGAGGAGTGAGAAGAACAGCCTTAATTTCTTTATCTGATTTAGATGATAATGAAATGAGAGAAGCGAAAAGTGGTCAATTTTATATTAATAATGCTCAAAGAAGCATGGCAAATAATTCTACTGCCTACAATGAGAAGCCAACAGCTTCTGAATTTATGGATGAATGGGTAGCTTTGATGAAAAGTGGAACAGGAGAACGGGGTATTTTTAACCGAGGTTCTTTAGGAAAACAAATGCCAGAAAGACGAAGAAAAATTTATGAAAAAAATATAGAAGACTTTGGAATAAATCCTTGTGGTGAGATTAATCTTAGGTCAAAGCAATTTTGTAATCTAAGTGAGTTAGTAGCTAGGCCAGAGGATACTGAAAAAACTTTACTAGAAAAAGCTGAAGTAGCAGCTATTCTAGGAACCTATCAAACTACTTTGACTAATTTTGGTTATCTTTCTAAAGATTGGAAAAATAATTGTGAAGAAGAAAGATTATTGGGAGTATCTATTACTGGACATTGGGATTGTAAAGTTGTGAGAGATCCTAAAGTTTTGCAAAAAATAAGAGATAAAGTTATTAAGACAAACCAAAAATATGCAAAAATGTTTGAAATTACTGAAGCAACAAGTGTTACTTGTGTAAAACCGTCAGGAACAGTTTCCCAATTAGTTGATTGTGCTTCGGGAATGCATCCAAGACATTCTGCTTATTATATTAGAAGAATTAGAATTTCTTCTACAGATAGTTTATTTAAAATGTTGAAAGATCAAGGAGTACCTTATCATCCAGAAAATGGTCAAAATATAGAAACAGCTAACACTTTTGTATTTGAATTCCCAGTGAAAGCTCCAGGTAATATTTTTAAAAATGATTTAACAGCAATGGAACAGTTAGATTTTTGGAAAATGGTAAAGGAAAATTATACAGAACATAATCCATCAATAACAATTTCTGTGAGTGATGATGAATGGTTGAAAGTAGCTAATTGGGTTTATGATAATTGGGATATTGTCGGAGGATTATCTTTTTTGCCAAGAGCAGATTTTGTTTATAAGTTAGCTCCTTTTGAAGAAATTAATAGTAAGGTCTACGAAGAGATGGCTAAGAGGTTTAAAAATATTGATTTTTCTAAAATAGTTACCTATGAGCATGAGGATGAGACTGAGGGTTCAAAAGAATTAGCTTGTGTAGCAGGTCTTTGCGATATTTAAAAGTTTAATTAATATAAAAAATTAAAAGACTCGTTTTAAGCGAGTTTTTTAAGTGTGCGAATGGTAAAAATAGGACTCGGTCACCAGTTCTAATCATTTTAGTTCGTTTCACTCCAAAATAACAAGAACTCGCGACCCCGCTCACGCGTATTTTTCTTCACTTCGTTGCGAAAAATATACTTCTTTGTTTCGAGTCCTACCATTCGCTAAAATACTTTAAACCAAAGCTAGCGCTTTGGTTTAAAGTATTTTTGTGCGAATGGTAGGACTCGAACCTACGACCTCGTCATTATCAGTGACGCGCTCTAACCAGCTGAGCTACACTCGCATTTGAATTATCAGAAACTAGTATATATTATTTTGGTCATTTTTTCCAGAATTTTGCTATAATAATTAACATGGAAAAAGGAGACTTAAAAAACGAATTGGAAATTTTGGAAAAGGAAATGTTGAAAGCTGATTTTTGGGTAGATAAGAATAGAGCTAAATTAGTTATTAAACAGATTGAAGAAATAAAAGGTGAAATCGAAGGAAAGGGTAAATATGATAAAGGTAACGCTGTGGTTACTATTTTTTCTGGGGCAGGAGGCTTAGATGCTGAAGATTTTTCTAGGATTCTTTTTCGTATGTATGAAAAGTTTGTTGAAAATCAAGGTTGGAAGATTTGCTTATTACATAAAAATGAGAACGAGCATCAAGGATTTAGAAATATTACTTTTGAGATACAAGGTAAGAATGCCTATGGTAAATTAAAGAATGAATCAGGGGTTCACCGTTTGGTACGGTTGTCGCCATTTAATGCTAATTCTAAAAGACACACTTCTTTTTCCATGGTAGAAGTTATTCCAAAGTTTGAGAAAGTCGGGGAAGTAGAAATAGATGAGAAAGACTTGAAGACTGAATTTTCAAGGTCCAGTGGTCCTGGAGGGCAAAACGTTAATAAAAGAGATACAGCTGTTCGGATAGTACATTTACCAACAAATATTGCTGTTCATATAGAATCTGAAAGGTCTCAAGCTCAGAATAGAGAAAAAGCTATGGAGATTCTAGAAGCTAAGTTGTTCAAGAAAATGGAAGAAGCTCGTTTAAAAAATGAAGATATTACTAAAATTAGCAAAACTACGAGTATTGAGTGGGGTAATCAGATTCGTTCCTATGTTTTCCATCCCTATCAAGTAATCAAGGATCACCGGACAGGAGTAGAAGTGAGAGATATAAGTAAGGTGATTGAAGATGGAGAATTGGATGATTTTATTGCTTAACTTTTTCTAGGTTATAGGTTGCAACAAAGGCTATAATTTGCTAAACTCTGCGTTATGGAAATGGAAAATAAAAGTGAAACAGTTGATATGGACCAAATCGAAAAGATGTTCGAGGCCGGTGTTCACTACGCTTATAGCAAGACAAAAAGACACCCTTCCACCAAATCTTTTATTTTTGGTAGTAAAAACGGGGTTGAGTTATTTGATTTAGAAAAAACTTCTGTTTGCTTAGATGAGGCTAAAAAATTTATAAAAGATACGCTTTCAGCTGGGGTTGGTAGACAAATACTTTTTGTAGGAAGTAAAAGTGAAGTAAAAGATATTGTTAAAGAAACTGCTGATAAGCTCAATATGCCAAGTGTAACTAATCGTTGGGTAGGTGGAACTTTAACTAACTTTGATGAAATTAAGAAGAGAGTACAAAAGTATGAAAGATTAACTAATGAAAGAGAGAAAGGGGAACTTACTAAATATACAAAGAAAGAGAGACTAAAAATAGATAAAGAAATTCTAAAGTTAGAAAGAAAGTTTGCAGGAATCGTTTCTATGAAGATATTACCAGCAATAGTTTTTATTGTTGATTCAAAATATGAAGAGATTGCTGTAGAAGAGGCTAAACAAAAAAATATTCCAATAGTTGCTTTGACCAATTCAGATTGTAATATTAAAAAAGTTGATTATCCAATTTTAGCGAACGATTCTGTTCGTGCCAGTGTACAATTTTTTATGGAACAAATTGCTCCAGTTTGTAAAAGTGGAGTGCCTAAAACTGAGGTTAAAAAATAAATAGTTAAAGAGAAGTTATAAAGTAGTTTTTTTCTAATATTTGAATTTATGATTACAACAGAACAAATTAAAGATTTAAGAGATAGAACTGGTATTTCTATTATGCAGTGTAAAAAAGCTTTAGAAGAGTCAAATGGGGATACAGAGAAAGCTATTATTGTTTTAAGTAAAAAGAGTAGCCAAATAGCGGAAAAGAAATCAGGTAGAAATCTTGGGTCCGGTGTTGTTCAAGCTTATATCCATGCAGGGGGATCTGTTGGTTCCATGGTAGAATTACTGTGTGAGACTGATTTTGTGGCTAAGAACGAAGAATTTAAAGCATTAGCCTATAATATAGCGATGCAAGTAGCTGCAACCAACCCTGAATTTTTAAAGAAAGAAGATATTTCTGAAGATGATAAGGAAAAAGTTAAAGAAGTTTTTGCTAAACAGATGGAGGAGGAGAAAAAAGATCAGCCAGCTGAATTGAAAGAGAAGATTTTGCAAGGTAAGATAGATGCTTATTTTAAAGAAAAAGTGTTACTTGAACAAATGTACATAAAAGATTCAAGTTTAAGTATCAACAATTTAATTGAATCAGCTGTTCAAAAATTTGGTGAAAAGACAGAAGTGGGTCATTTTGTTCGTTTCTCAATCAACTAATTTCTAATATTTATGTTAATTTTAATATCAATTTCGTCTTTGTCGTTTTTGATTTTGATCACAATGATCTCTTTGAGGTGGTTTAACTGTAGTTTAGGTGAAGGATCTTTTTATTACAAAGTATATAGGAAGAGTGATAGCTATTTAAGCAAACAAGTTTTTTCTTTCAAGGAAAGTTCAAAAAAATATAGACATGGTTTATCTTTTTTTGTTTTTATTAAAAAATTTGCGATTTTCCAGATAATTCGTTTGTATAATTGGTTTATTTTAATTTTAAGAAAAGTTAATTTGAAAATAGAGAAGTTGTTAAAGAAAGCTAGTTTGAAAAAGAAAGGCGAGACAGTTTCTGAATATTTAAGAAATATATCTGATTATAAGGAAAGTTAGAAGAATAGTTTTAAATTTTTTGAAAAAAGTGTATAGTATAATAGCGAAATATAAAAGCCATCTTAGTGAAGGTAGTGGAGTCGAAAGCAACGAAGTTTTCAAAGTTTTGTAAACTAAATAATAGTAAAAGCCACCTTAGCTCAGTTGGTAGAGCAACGGTTTTGTAAACCGTAGGTCGTCAGTTCGAATCTGACAGGTGGCTCAAAAATAATAAGTCCAAAGCAATTAGCTTTGGACTTATTTTTTTCTCCCTAAAATATATAATAAAAAATTGCTAACAAAAAGGTTAGCAATTTTTTATTATGTGCCGAGGGAGAGAATCGAACTCTCACAGGTTGCCCTACACGATTTTGAGTCGTGCGCGTCTACCAATTCCGCCACCCCGGCATTTGTTCAACAGGTTAATGATAACTAAATTTTCCTCAAAAATCAATTTATGTTATTATATAAGGGCAAATTATATAAGTTTAAAATAAACATTAACTATGTCATCATTTCAAAATGATTCTATTTTTTGGATAGAATTAGAAAAAATAAAACCTAACCCTTTCCAACCTCGTCGTGAATTTGATCACCAAAAACTAAATAGTTTGGCTGATTCTATACGTCAATATGGTCTTTTGCAACCAGTTACTGTTACAAGAATTGAGAAGAAAAAAGAAGATGGTGGTTTATTTGCAGAATATGAATTGATTGCAGGAGAGAGAAGATTGAGAGCCTCAAAAATTGCTGGTTTGTTTCAAATTCCTGCTATTATTAGAAGTGAAGAGGATGATGATGGTTTAAAATTAGAATTGGCTATCATTGAGAATTTGCAACGAGAGGATCTAAATCCAATTGATCGCGCTAAAGCTTTCGAACAATTAATTAAAGAGTTTAATCTAAGACATGTAGATGTTGCTAAAAAGGTTGGTAAGAGTCGTGTCTATGTAACAAATACCTTACGTCTTTTAGAGTTACCTGAAGAAATGATGCAAGCAGTGGCTGATGGTCGAATTAGAGAAGGTCATACTCGTCCAATTTTAATGTTAAGAGATAGACCTCAAGAACAAGCAACCTTGTTTAAAGAAGTTATTTATAAAAAATTGTCTGTTAGAGATACTGAGGCTATTGCAAGAAGGATTGCCTATGATAAAGTTAGAAAGAAAGATTTAGCTGTTGATCCAGAATTAGTTGATTTTGAGGAAAGATTGGCTGAGTCATTGGGAACTAGAGTACAGATAGAAAGAAAAGAAGTTGGTGGTAAGGTTATTATAGATTTTTTTACTAATGATGATATCAAAAAGATTATAGATACTCTTCAAAGTCAGGTTAAGCAGGATCCTAATGAGACTTTAAATAATTACGAAGAAAATCATTATGTTGAAAATGCTCCTTTAGCAGAAGAAATTGTAGTTCACGAAGAGGATCAAGAAGAAGAACTTTATTCTCTTAAAGATTTTAGTCTTTAGATAGAAATTAGATTTTGAACAAAATCTGAGTTTAAATAATTTATTTTTTAAAACACTTCACAAACTTTCTTTGCAAAAACACGCATCAAATTTCTCTACCCCAAAGGGGTAGTAAAGAAATTTGTGCTCTGCTCGCCTTCGCTCATAATTTTAGGAAGAACCCAAAATTACTGTTTTCGTTCAGGTTGTGCAAGTTTTTTGCTAAGAAATTTGTTTTGTGTTTTATGAATTAATAATATGTTGAATTTTAAAATAGAAAAACAGCTTGATAAAGAGTTAGGAAGAGTGGGTGTTTTAACTACTCCGCATGGTGTTATAAATACACCAGCTTTTGTAACTGTGGGAACAAAAGCGACTGTTAAAGCTCTTACACCGGAACAAGTTAAAGATTCAGAGTCTCAAGTTGTTTTGGCTAATACCTATCATCTTTATCTTCAGCCAGGGGATGAACTACTAAAGAAAGCTGGTGGTTTACATAAGTTTATGAATTGGAACGGTCCAACCATGACTGATTCTGGTGGTTTTCAAGTTTTTTCTTTGGGTGAGGCTTTTGGTAGTACTGTAAGTAAAATTTCTAAAAAAGGTAAATCACTTGGAGGTTCAACCTCCAAGGATTCTGGAGGTAATTCAGGTAGGTTAATGGATATTGATGAGGATGGGGTTAATTTTAGATCTCATATTGATGGTTCAAGTCATCGTTTTACTCCAGAAAAATCTATTGAGATTCAACATAATATAGGAGCTGATATGATTTTTGCTTTTGATGAATGTACTTCGCCACAGGCTAGTCATGAATATCAAAAAGAAGCATTAAATAGAACTCACCGTTGGGCTGAAAGAAGTTTAGCTCAACATAAGAATTTAGGTGGAGAGAAACAATCTTTATTTGGAATTGTTCAGGGAGGTCGGTTTGAGGATTTAAGGAAAGAGAGTGCTAAAGTTATTTCAGAGATGGATTTTGAAGGTTTTGGAATTGGAGGATCATTTGATAAAGAGGATATGTATACAGCTGTTGGTTGGGTTAACCAAATTTTACCAAAAGAAAAACCCAGACATTTGTTGGGAATAGGGGAACCAGAAGATTTGTTTGGTGGTGTTCAAAATGGAGTTGATTTATTTGATTGTGTTTCTCCAACCAGAATGGCGAGGAATGGAACTCTTCATACTAAGGATGGGAGGATTAATCTAAATAATTCTAAGTTTAAAAATGATTTTTCACCAATAGATAAAGATTGTCAATGTCATTGTTGTAAAAATTATTCCCGAGCTTATTTATCTCATTTATTTAGATCAAAAGAAATGTTAGCTGGAACTTTAGCTTCTATTCATAATTTGTATTTTATTAATAATCTTGTTGGTCAGATTCGACAGTCTATTTTAGATGGTAAATTTTTTGAATTTAAAAAAGAATTTTTAGAAAGGTATTATAAGTAGAGAATTATAACCAATTTTTTTAGGAAGGAGATAAAAATGGTTAAGGAAATAATAAAAATCCCTGTAGATAAATCTACAGGGATTATATTTTGTTTATTTTATTGAACTTCTTTACCGTTGGAGTAAATTATTTGAGCTGCATTACTGTTGTTTATGTTACTAACTACAGTAGAATCTTTTTTAAAGTAAGAAAGTAAGAAAATAATTAATAAAATTAGGATACCTATGATTACAAGATGTAGTGCATATTCGGTTAAAATCTTTTTAATTTTTTTTATCATAGTTTTTAAAATAATTAATTTTTAATAATATTTATTA
>Ga0208904_1000494_pt1 | contig 33125 bp, 44 predicted proteins | sample AntAceMetag02UKB_FD_184774 | JGI IMG/M metagenome (GOLD analysis project Ga0208904, IMG submission 184774) | Saline lake microbial communities from Ace Lake, Antarctica - Antarctic Ace Lake Metagenome 02UKB (SPAdes) (version 2) | ecosystem: Environmental > Aquatic > Non-marine Saline and...
GTTGTGGTGTTACGGCAAAGGTAAATGGTTCCCCATTATAACGAACAGGGCTAGTTTCCTCATACCACCCATATTCATTTTCCCCTGAAATGGTAAACTCCCGTCCATCTACATCAATGGTAACACTTTCATCCATAGCATGGTCACGTTTTCCAAATACTTTGGCCCGTTCCAACATTTCTGTCAGGGCTTTAGGTAGTTGTAATTCCTCCCCTTTAACATCCATTATGGCTGCCACGTTGGGAAAGCTATCTGTAAAAATACGGCAGGAAAGCATAGTACCCTCTTTATTAAGGAAATGAACCCAACCTGTTTTCCCTGTGGAAATGGTACACTCACCAAGGGCAAGGATATTCCTTACCATACTGGCAGGGATAAGTAGGTTTGTTTTAATTGGTAAGTCTTCCCCCACGTCCATTCGGGAAACCCGAAACCCGTCTGAGGCTTCCATCCACCCATCGGGGGTAATGTGTACACAGGTTAAAACAGGGTGTACCATATCAGTACCTGCCGAAGGGTAAACAAATTTAAGGCTCTCTTGAAATGTTTTGGGTAATGGGCTGAATTTGCCTATGTCCCCCAATTCCTCCAAGGGGAGTTTAATTTCTGCCTGAATGGATAGGCCTGCCCTTTGTTTTCCGCAGGTAATTTGTATCTCGTTTTCTGTTAGTTCCAAGGTAATTTCATCACCTTTAAGTTTGGTTAGGAGTTTATAAAGTTCCTCCGCTTTGACGGCCCCCGTGAGGTTAAAACCCTCCACAAGGGGAACACTCATACTTATTTCATCATTATAAGTTACCACCCGATTTCCCATAAAGGCAAAGGAGGTAGATTGTTCAATTAATTCTTTTCCTGCCAAGCCTGGTTTTACCAGTTCGAGGGCTTTTTGTAATTCTGCTTTTTTTATTTTCATTTGTTATTGTTTTTTAAATATTAAAACGTTTTCATGTACTTTAGTTAGTTTCTTTCCTACATCAAATATTTTCCCTGCCCTGAGCATTGCAGTCCCCAATGGCTGCAAAAGTATTGCCTCATTATACAAAGGGCACCCCGAATCTATAAATGCCCCTTTTGTGTGGGAAATAAAGTCACGGTAAAAACCCTTCTTGTCCCTGATATCCCCCACTACAAAACAGGCATACCCACCCACTTTTAAAAGGGCACAACTCTTTTCAATTATATCCGAATACATTTCAATAAAATCATAATAGGTTTTATTTGAAATATCCCCCTCTAAATCACTGTACACTTCTAAGTCTGCATAAGGTGGGCAGGTAAAAAGAAGGTCAAACTTTCTTTTAAAATCAGGAAGTAATATATTACTGTCCCCTGCATACCATTGGGGCTGATTATTTTCATCTAAAATATTGAGGGCTTGTTCACGGTTGCTTTCTACCTGCTCTTTTCTTATGTCAATACCCGTGTACTTATAACCTAAGTAATTGGCCACAATACCCCTTACTGAACCCCCTGCAAAGGGGTCTAAGATGGAACCACCTTCGGGGCAGTACCACCCATAAATTAATTCACAAAGAGCAGGGTCAAAGATGGAAACACCTGTCATGGGTTTTCTACCATATTTCTTTTGGTATTCTTCAGGGGAAAGCCCACTCATAGTTTTTACATTACATTCCGAATCCCTTCCCAAATGGCTTTTGATACCAAGTTTCTTCCACTCTCTTTTTCTACTTTTCCAAGGGCCACCCTTTGTGTCAAGCACACTAAAAGGGGGTTCAGTAAACCTGCCCCTTAAATTCTTTTTAATTTCAAAGCCTAATAAGTCCTTTGCCATATTATAATAATTAAAATGTTCTTACACCAATAATCCAAAACAAATCTCCATCTTCTATAAAATCAAAACATTTTGCCTCATACACAGGGTCTAACTTTATACCGTATAGGGTTTGTTCTATATGTTTATTATATGCCTGATTTGCATCAACTAATTGCACCTTTGCTTTCCAATTCTTTGGAGCAAATGTATTCATTAATTTCTCAGGATTTTTTCCTATTACAATACCAATTATGGGTATATTAATTTCATATTTCTGTAAACCCCATACAAGCCCACATAAATTAATACCACCCCCAACTGTAATTACAATTCTTTTTGCAGGTACATTTTTTAGATTGCTTACCTGATAAATGAGTTGTTTGGAACAAACATAGTTTTCCATTCCAAATGGAATTAAATAATAGTTATTTTCTTTGGCAAATTTAACACACCTTGCTTGTATTACATTATTATATCCAGGTTTATGTTGTATTATTTCAAAACCATTTAAGTGGTCAGGCAGTACTCCCATTGTTGTGTGCCCAACAAAATGAAGCCCAAAATGCTCACAGAGTTTTCCTACAATATACAATTGGGGGGAATCCCTATGCCCCACTGAAGTAATATGTTTAAACCCTTTATTAATAGCATCCTTTATTAAAAAAAGGGCATTTCTTACCTTTGCGCCTTTTAATCCATTAAAGGTAAATAAATCATCCCGTTTAATCCAAATGTTACCATATTTTTCAATTGGTGTAAGTTCCATATATTTCTTTATTTAAAAACAGAAAAAGGGCTGCACTGTATACTACAACCCTTTTTTAAATGTACTTTTATTTTACAAGAACTTCAATTTCAAAGTTAGCAAGGGTAGGAAGTACTTTAACAACCACATACATATTTTCCCCTTCGTTTGATTTGCCACCATTTTCAGCATACATGGTATTTGAAAGGATATTCAATTCTGCTTTAGTTACTTCTTCTTTAAGCCCTTTAATTGTGTTACAAATGGCATCCACACGGCTCATTTTCTTTACAACCACTTTTTTGGTTTCTTCCTTTTTCTCTTTCTCGACAGGGGCTTCGGCTTCTTCTTCAGGAACTTCTGCTTTGGCTTTCTTACCTTTTTTAGTTTTAACAGGGGCTTCGGCTTCGGCTTCTTTTTCCTCAGGAACTTCGGCTTCTTCCTTTTCCTCTTTAGGTTCTGCACCTTTCCAACAACCAAGTTCAATCATACCCTTTATAGTATCATCACTAAACTTGTCCGTTTCATACTCGATTATTTCTTCGGCTTCAATAATGCCTTCCGTGATAACTTCTGCCGAACCCTTAATATTAATGGGTGGGTCACAGTTTACGACCTTGTTTAATTCTTTTGCGATTACAACTAATTCAATTTTGTTCATGGTAATTTCTTTTTCGTTTATATTATTTGGTTTATTATACAAAATGGTCTTATTTTTTTAAAAAGTTTTTTACTTTAAAGCTCTTTTCATTTCTTTATATATCCATAAAATATTTTCGTTTTTAAATTTATATAGGAAATTATCACCTGTAATAATAATTAACTCATTTTCAAAGTTTACTTTTATTTCAGGAAAGGGGCAAATGAATTTTTCTATATTCTTACAAGAGGCTATTTGGACACTTACAATAAAATAATGATCAGGTCTTATTTCTATTTCTATTCTATCCTTTCGAATAACAATAGGTGTCAACTCTTTAATAAGATTTTCAAAAACCCATTTTATTTTATCTTCAAAAGTATAGGGCTTTAAATCCCATTCATTAAATAAATTTTTCATATTGCATTATTTGTTTTATCCATTTTAAGCCCATTTAAGTCCGTTACACCCCCTTTGTAATATATTATACTAACTAATGAAAGATAATGGCATAGGGGCAAGAAAAAGGTGGTGCAATTCCACTTATACCCTAAAACCTTTATAGGGCTTGGGCTTGGCTTAATATATAGGTGGTTTTTCATGTTTATTGTTTTTCAGTATTATTATACAATTACACCCCGTTTTTTTTAAATTTAGCAATAGGGAATATCTATAAAATACTTTGTAAGCCGTTCCACAAGTAGTCTAAAGCCCTGTAACCCCCTTGAAAGCCCTATCAATAAAGGGCTGTCAAAGATTTTACTATGAATAGGGGTTTTTCTTAGGTATAAAGGTATTTAATATAGCTATAAAGTTTAAAATTTCAGTAGGTTTTTTAATAAACGGTAGTATATTTACTAAACAAACAAAATAACTAAAATTAAAACCTATTTATTATGAAAACTACAAAAAAATCAGTCCTCTCAAACAAAACTGAAAAATTAGCTGATAAAAAAGTAATCAAAAGAAACTCAAAAATATATGAGTTTTTAAGTCAAATCGAAAATGGAGCTAAAAAAATCAGAACGGTGTGGGTAAGTGGTAGTAGCTTTAAATACAGTTCCTTGTATGATAAGACAAATGAATTGGCCTTAATTCTTGACATGCTAAAAATATCATACAGCATAGAAAATGATGCACTAAGAGGCGGCAGAACAGGACAACATATTAACATAATCACAAAAATAGTTTAAACCCCCACCCTATGAAAAACTTAGAAATACTAATTAAGGAAAATTTAAACTTAGCACAAGCAAGAACAGGTGTGATTTCAATTGGCATAAATATGCAATGCAAAAGAGTAATAACAAAAAGTGTGTTGTATAAAGAAAATGGTAGGTGGTGTTTAAGAAATGGTGGTATTAATATGTATTGTGATAACCTAAGTGATTTATATTTAGACACTAAAGAAAATAAAAAAGAATTAAGAAAAACAATCTAAAACCCCCACCCTAATGAAATTTATAGGCAATTTAAAAAAGCATAAAAAGAAATTAGTAATAAACAAGGAAAGGGCTGTACACATAGCTATGAATCATAATAATGTGAGTTTGGAAATAGCTGAAAAATACCCCCTTACAAAACTCAGAGAAATTTTAAAACAGTTAAAAATTAAAGCAACTATAAAAATTAAATAAAACCCCCTTACCTTATGAAAGCAAAATCACACAAACCTTTTAAAAAGGTTACTCTTGTAACTTTTAAGGCCTCCCAAACCCAGGGCCTTAAAATAGAGTTTCCTTTCAGCCAAGTAAATGTCATTTTAGTTAAATCCTTACAGGGCAGGAAGTACAATCCTGAAAAGAGATATTGGACGGTGCCATATTCAGAAGCCGCAGCCCTTAAATTAATCGAATGGGGTTTTGCCGTTTGCGAAAAAACCACTGCCCTTTTAAACGGCAAAACCATTATCCCCACTAAGGTAGTGCCAAGTAATATTCTAGGCCTCCAGCATCCTTTATATCCTTTCCAAATGGAGGGGGTGAAGTTTATTGAAAAGAATCAGGGGCGGGCCTTGGTGGCTGATGAAATGGGATTGGGTAAAACAGTACAGGCACTGGCATGGCTTCAGCTTCACCCTGAGGCCCGGCCTGCTATAATAGTGGTGCCTGCCTCCCTAAAATTGAACTGGAAAAAGGAGGCGGAAGCATGGATGGAAAACCCCGTGGTGCAGGTGCTTTCAGGTTCGCCCAAGGCAGGGGATATAATACAAGGTGACATTATTGTAATTAATTATGATATTGTAGGAAAATGGTTTGGGGTTTTATCCTCTTTACTTCTAAAGGTTATTATACTTGATGAAATACACTACCTGAAAAACAGCAAGGCCCAACGAAGCAAGGCCGTAAGGCAATTGGTTAAGGGAGTGCCCCATGTTATTGGGCTTTCAGGCACCCCTATTGTAAACAGGCCAATTGAGGCTTATAATGCCATTAGTATGATAAGCCCTTTGTTTGCCGATAATGAGTGGCAATTTGCCCATAGGTATTGTGGTGCTAAGAATAATGGTTTTGGGTGGGACTTCAGTGGCTCCTCCCGTACCGAAGAACTGCATAGTAGGTTAACCCGTTCATTTATGATTAGACGGCTTAAAAAAGATGTACTAAAAGACCTGCCAGATAAGGTAAGAAGTTACATACCAATGGAGTTGGACAATAGGAAAGTTTATGCCCAAGCCGAAAGGGATTTTATTGCTTTTATAAGGGAAAAAACCACCAATGAATTAAACAGTATTGAGGCTAAACTACAAGCCGAATTAAGGGAAAGCATGAAAAAGTATGGTATTGAATCCTATCAGTTTGAGGGCCATACCCTAAAGAAAGAAGATATTGTACAGGAAAAGGTGAACCGTGTAAAAGCAGCCGAAACCCTTACCAAAATAGAGGGCCTTAAACAATTGGCCGTTGAAGGCAAAATGGAGGGGGTAATTTCCTGGGTACGGGATTTCCTTGAAAGTGGGGAAAAGCTGGTAATAATGGCCGTCCATAAGTTTGTTATTGATAGACTGATGCAGGAGTTTGGGAAAATGGCTGTGAAAATTGATGGTAGTGTAACCCAAAACAAAAGGCAGGAGGCCGTGGAGCAGTTTCAGCAATCGGATAAGATTAGACTATTTATTGGTAATATAAAGGCCGCAGGGGTAGGGATAACACTTACAGCATCATCCAATGTGGCTATTATTGAACTGCCTTGGGTAAGCGGTGACCTTTTGCAATGTGAAGACCGTTGCCATAGGATTGGGCAAAAAAATACTGTAAACATATATTACCTCTTGGCTGCAAATACCATAGAGGAGACCATTGCCGAAATGTTAGATAAGAAAAACAAGGTACTGACTAAAATATTAGATGGAAAAGAAGTCGAAAAAACCAGTACATTAAAAGCATTAATGACACTATAAATAAACATCACCATGCCAAGAAAAACATACGTACTAAGATTGACTTTCGTTTCAGATACTCATTACGAAATAAGGATATACTTCAGGAACAAAAAGGAGTACACAGCCGAGAGCGATAATGAGAAATTGTATAATGCCTTTCACATGGATTGTATTTCAAAGGAGGATTATACGGAGCAGAAAAGGGCTGAAACTTTGCTTATTGATATAGTAAAAAAGGAAAACTACCTAAGATAAAAAACCTATGAAAACCTTTGTAAGCCCTTCTACATATAGGATTAGTATGGGTAACACCGTTGAAAGCCCCTGTACAAACGGGCTGCACGGGTTTTTACTATGAACAGTGGTTTTTCTTAGGTATAAAGTATATTATCTTAGCTATAAAGTTTAAAATTTCAGTAGGTATTTTAATAAACGGTAGTATATTTACATCATAACAATAACACAAAAACAAATTATTATGAGAAATTTAAAATTCATCATCGACATTGACGGAAACAATGTAAGAACTATTGGCTTTGATACAGACAATAATATTACACTTGAAGAGGCTGGATTATCACACACCGATTTAGACGCCACAGAAGAAATAACCGAATATTTTGAGGAAAGATATTCAGAGGATAATGTAACTGTAGAATTTTTATTATCCGCAAAACAAACAAATTTCAATCAAATTAAAAAAATATAATTTACAAAACTTAATACTATGAAAACATCAACCCCAACTTTAAAAACAATTGGCGAAATATTTCCTACTTTAAATGACTTGGTAAAATTTGTATTTAATGGGAGGATTCTTTTTTCTAATAATAAAGGAAGTGTATCTGCCTCCTTTTATAAAAAGGAGTATAAGTTAAAAAAGGACACAGAAATGTACCATACAGATTACGGGTACAAAGCAGAGACTGACTGGAGATTGCAACGAGAAGGTGTAGAAAGGAAAATGACTTTTCCAAAAGGAACCATAGTTTGTTTAGAGTATCATATGTATTCTAATGGGATACACTGGACAGTTACTACCCCAAACAGTTACAGAAAAACATCTGTACAGCGTTTTGGAAATGACGTAACAGAAAGAAACGAAAATTATATGTCCTGTATAAAAGCACAAAAACATTTAATTCCTGAAAATGTAGAATATAATTGTATTAATTCTGCTTATATTTACGTAAAAAACGGTAAAGGTATTACTAAAAAATAACCCCCTGCCCGACATTGGTTAATCAGCCTCAGAAGCTGACAGGGGAACTAATTACTTAACCTTAAAAATAGAAATTATGGAAAAGACAATAGCAATGCAAGACTTAGTTTACGAATCTAACCCATCTAATATTTTAGCAAGAAACAGAAGAACTGAAAGCCTTATTAATTTTTCGATTCAAAAGATTGAAAGGTATGAAACTTCACAAGGCGCTAAGATGGTAAAATACACTACTTTTTGTGATACGATTTACAAAGAACATAATGAATTTTTTGTTTCATATGGATTAAAAGGTGATTATACTAATATCAGCCTACACCCTTCTATTGCTGCCACTACATTTAATCAAAACTAAAAACCCCCATGAAAACATTTTATAAAATCATTTTTTACCCAGTTGTATTTATTATTTTTATAGGGTTCATATTTTTTACCCTTCTCGCCTTTGCCTTTACTTACAAAAGAATTAAGGAGGTTAACCATGAGAGCTAATAATAATACCCGTTTCCCCTATGTGTGCAGCCTACGGGAGTACATAAGTAAGGATTATACAAATGGGTGCGTACAAGCCCCTGAGTACGTTAAAATAGAAGGCATAGGCCCTTTATACTCTTTAAAGTTAAAAGGTGGTTACACAGGCTCCCAGCACCCCACAACAAAGGTTTACCTTCAGTGGAGGGTGGCCAAGGTAACTCAGGTAAGGGTAAGGAAAATGCTGAAGGGGTGGAAAATAGTGGTAAACCTCTTGGGCCAACCCCCCCGTTTCAGCCACTACCACCTGTTATCCAGAAGCCGTGGCATTTATGACAAGGGATGGGCAAAGAAAAGAGGAGGCACGGGAATGGCTTACCAAATGGACATTACAGACAAATAATATTAAGTTTAATAAAATAAAATTTATAGAGCATGAATAAAGCCCCAGATACCTTAATGAACAAAGTGGAAAATATTAACCTAATCAGGAAAATGGCATGGACTTTTTTCCTACGAACAGATAATATTGATTTTGACGAACTATTTTCAGAAGCAGCCCTTGCCTATTATGAAGCCCTGGAAAAGTACGACCCCAATAAAAGTGAGGCCAAGGCCACTACATATGCTTATACCTGCATGAAGAATGCCTTGGGTAACTTCTGCACAAGGCAGCAAAGGGATACATATTTTGATGATATACCTGAGTACAGCCAACCAATACACACCCCCTCCCTGCCAATGGAAGTGAAGGAAAGTGCAGCCATTTTCTTTAACCAGTTCAGCCAAGGGGCAAGGGAAGTAATAGAGTTTATTGTAAACCCTGAAAACCAAGTTAACCCTGATGATTGTGTACGGGGAAAGATATGCGATGGCCTGAGGCAAAAGGGATGGAAGTGGCAAAGTATATGGGATTGCATGAGTGAAATAAAATTAGTTTTAAAAAATTAAAGGTATTTTGTATAATAATTAAAATAGTGAAGGATAGTAATTATTCGTAATGGTTAAGGTCGGCCATTGAAAGAGGACAGTGCCACGAAGCAGGAACTAAATAAAAAGATGGGTATAAGTAACTCCGAGTTTGCCATATCAAAAATAAAATGCCTGTATTTATTACCCTTTTAATAAAGTTCAATAATAAATGGACATTTCAAGACTTTACCAAGACTTTAATATTACCTATGCCACGGAGGGCCACAAGCACACCCATGAAAACTGGGTACATACTGCTTGCCCTTTTTGTACGGGAAATCCAGGATTACACCTTGGGTTCAATCAAATAGGTAATTATCATTCTTGTTGGAGGTGTGGCTGGCACTCTACCTATGAAGTAGTGTCCACCCTGCTAAACATTAAAGACCCCCAAAAGGTTAAGGAAATCATAAGGCAGTATGATGGCTATGTATATGAAGCCCCTGTAAAGGTAGATACAGACAAAAAGCCCTTTACATATCCACCAAATACTTTACCCCTTCAGCCCAACCACAAAGCCCGTTTAGTGAAAAGGGGGTACGACCCCGAAGCCATTATACGGGACTGGGGTGTTTTGGGCACTGGGGTTTATTCTGTTTTGGATAAAATAGACTTTAGCCACCGTTTTATCATACCTGTATATTGGGAGGGCAAAGTGGTTACCTACCTTGCCCGTTCTATTAGGGAAAAGATTGAGTTTAAATACTTGGTATGTTCCGATGAAAGGGCAGTGATGAATATAAAGGATACCATTTACGGGAAGCCCGAATATTGGGGTGACTTTGGAATTGTTGTGGAGGGCGTTACCGATGTTTGGAAATTAGGGTTTGAAAGCGTTGCCCTGTATGGGGTTAAGTATAAAACAAAGCAGGTGAGGTTAATCTCCAAAAACTTTAAACGGGTTGTTGTAATATTTGACCCTGATGTGGCAGGACAGGAAAGTGCAAGAAAATTAGTGGCTGACCTTAAATTTAGAGGGCTTGCCTGTATTAATTATGTTCCTGATAAAGACCCTGGAAGTATGGGGGCAAAGGAGGCAACGGAATTAGTAGAATATTTAAAAACAATAATATAATACGTTCGTAATACGTTCGTATAGCAAATGTATAGCAAATGCCATATACTTAAAAAATAAATTAATTCTATAAAACCCTATAAAATAAGCAGTTAAAAAATTAAATAGGGTTAAGTTTTAAACTTTACTAATATAATTGTATAATATAACCTAATATATATTAATTTTATACCCGACAAAAACAACAGAAAAAAGACAAGCATGATATACACAAAGATTTTATTTTTAATATAGACCGTAATAAGGTGTCAGTTTCCGTGAGGGGCTGAGGGGTAAATTTTATCATGCTTTTAAGTTGGGACCCAGTCACACCTTATACGGTTTATGTTATGAACCTATAATATGAGGAACTTTTAAATGAAAAAAGGAATTCAAATAGATGAAATCCATGTATCACAAGCACTTGACTTATTTGCCACTGATGGTTTTTTGATAGTTAATAATAAACTATTGCAAATTTATGGCCCTAATACAGCCGTTTTCTTATCCAATTTAATTTCAAAATATAAGTACTTTCTAAATAGTGAAGGTGGTTTGCTAAATGGGGAGTGGTTTTATATGAAACATAAATATATGACTGAGCAAATGGGGCTTGGTTTAACTGCATTAAGAACCTGCAAAGAGCTTTTAAAAAAGGATGGTATTATAGAAACTAAAATGAAGGGAGTTCCACCAGTAGAATTTTATAAAATAAACCTTGTAACCCTTATTAATAGGGTGTTTGCCCATTCATTAGAAAACCTAACAAATAAGGGTAAGGAATCCTTACAATTAAAGGTAAGGAAACCTAACGATTTACCATTAGAAAACCTAACGAATAATATAAGTAATATTAAACATAATAAAATCAAATCTAATAATATTAAATCAAATACTACTGTAGCAGCAGATAAAAAAATAACTAATTCCTTATTTGATGATTTTTGGAAATTATATCCAAGGCATGTGGATTTGGGAAAAGCTAAAAAGAAATGGCAAGAACTATGTAATAAAGCCCCTAAAGATAAACCTACATGGAGAGAAATTAAAAGAGCTATTATCCTACAAAAGAAATCTGAAAGGTGGCAGGAAAAACAATTTATACCTCACCCCACTACATGGCTAAATAATATGAGGTGGTTAGATGACCCTGCTGAAATGCAAGTTTGGGATAAAAAAGAGGAAAAACCTAATACCCCTGGTTTTACTTTGGGTAAGATTTCAAATGAGGATGAAGAAATGGATGAATATACCGAATACACCATAAAAGGACAAGAAATAATTATGAACCCTAATTACAAAGGCCAATGAGAAACGAACAAACATGGGAAGAAAAAATAAGACCCATAAAAATAAAAAACCTGTTTACAGTACGTTTGCAGGGCATAATGCTAAATGAGTATAGGCCACAAAGGGGGGTAAAACCAAATGTATCCTTTGAAATGTTAGGTTATTTTATTTTTGGAAAATCCGCCTATGGTAAAACCGTTCAGGCTGCGGCCATGCTCCTCGAAAAGGAAAAGCAAATGTACCTAAACAATGAGGCAGGGGAGTGCAGTTTCCTTAGTATTGCCGAGCTAATCAGTGAACTGAAAAACTCTTTTGACAAGGCCCAGGAGGGGGAAACAGACACCCAAATCCTTGACCGTTATAGGAAAGCCCCTTTATTGGTGTTGGATGATTTTGGAACGATAAAACTAAGTGATTGGGCCTATCAAATTATGTACCTTATCCTGAATTACAGGTATGAAAACCTATTACCCACCATTATCACAAGTAATTTCAGTTTAAAGGAAATCGAAACCACCTGGGGTGATGAAAGGTTGACTTCAAGGATAAAAAGAATGTGTAAAGTATTAAAATGGGATAAGTGGGAATAGGTTTTAATAATAAGATTTTAAATTAAAATGTAGGTGGTTTTCCTTACTTCTGCTGGACTATCTATATAAAGTTATATAAAGATACTACAAGGGTATAAAAACCCCTTAAAACGCTTTAAAATAAGTTTTTAATGATGGAAAGAAACATTATAATAGCTTCGATAACCTCCACCGCTTTCCTAAAGGAATGCCGTGAGGTAATGAAACCCCAGTTCATACAGGCCTCCACGGCACGGCTCCTTTTAACTTGGTGCTTGGAATACTTTGACGAACACGGTAAGGCCCCAGGCCCCACCATAGAAGATATTTATTTTGAAAAGCTCAAAGAGGGTAAAATTCAAAAGGATGTGGCTGATGAGTTGGAGCAGGATATTCTGCCTGAAATGTCAAAGGAATATGAAAATGCTGGTGGAATTGACCTTGAATACCTTATTCCAAAGGCCCGAAAGTATTTTGCTGAACAATCCCTTTTGAACTTAAATAGAAGCATGAAAGCCCTATTGAATAAGGGTAATGTAGAGGAAGCCGAAGAATTGGTAAATCAACACAGGGCCACCACAACTGAGGAAAAGGCGGATGGGGTAATACTTAATCAGGAGGGTGTAAAAGAAAGGGTAATCCATTCTCTATCCAAAACATATGAACCATTAATTGTATATCCTGGGGCCTTGGGTAAGTTTTGGAACCACCAAATGGTGCGTGGGGGCTTCGTGGCTTTCCTTTCTCCTGAAAAGAGGGGTAAGAGTGCTATTACTTTAGATGCTTGTAATAGGGCTTCCGTAGGTGGTAAAAAGGTGGCATTGTTTAACGCAGGGGACATGTCCACAGACCAACAACTACGCAGGGAGGCAATTTACCTAACCAAAACACCCGTAGATGTAAGGTACACAGGCACCCAATACGTGGCAGTACCTGACTGTATAAGAAACCAACTAAATCAATGTGATAAGGATGTACGGGAATGTTATGAAGGTATTTTGGAGCATAAGGGGTGGGATGAAACCCGTTTAAGGGCCGAAGTTACGTATAAGGATATATATGAGGCTATGGATGGGAACACCCATTACGCCCCTTGCCACAACTGCAAAGAATGGCAGGAAAGGGCAGGACTTGGCACGGTATGTTTAAAGAAAATGGAAATAAAAAACACTTTGGATTTTGATGAGGCAGGAAAAGTGGTGGAAGATTTTTTTGTAAGAAAGCAAAGGGATTTCCGTATGGTTTCCTATCCTAATGGCACTTTAACGGTAAAGGAAATGAAAAGGGTCTTAGAGCAATGGAAAGATGAAGATGGGTGGGTGCCTGATGTGTTGGCTTTGGATTATGCTGATTTGGTGGAGGACTTTTCACAAAACGAAACAAGACACAAACAAAATGCTGTATGGAGGGATTTACGTGGGTTAAATCAGGAGTTGGATTGTTTATTTATCACCTCCACCCAAAGTGATTCAGGGGCTTATGATTCGGACACGTTAAGCCTTAAAAACTTTAGTGAGGATAAAAGGAAGTTTGCCCACTGCACGGCCTTTTATGGTTTAAACCAAGACAGGCACGGACGGGAAAAGAAAATGGGCATCCTAAGAATAAATGAATTATTGTTACGTGAAGGGGATTTTGACACGAACCGTCATTGTTATATCGTGCAGCAAATGATGCTCGGTAGACCTATTGTGGCAAGTTATTTTTAAAAAAGTAAAGGGGTTTTGTATAATAGTAAAAATAAAAAACAAATAATAAAATGAGTAAATTTCACAAAAGTGGCCAAGCCATTAAAGGCCCAACCAAAGCACCCAAGGCAAGAACAGAAGCAGAAATCGTGTATGATAACTGCCTACAAATAAAGGAGTATATGTGGATTAAGGCCAAGGCCTCCGACCTGCCTGCAAACACCCGTGACGGGATAGTGCAGAGGGTGGAAGTGATGATTGAGGCAAAGAAAGTTGAATATTTCCCTATCCAATGTATTTACAACATTCCTGAAAAGCAGGTAATCACGGTGTATAAGGATAGGAAAAAGGATATGAAGTTTCGAGTATTAAAGGCAAAAAAGCAGAATGAAGTATAACAAACCCATTAAAATCCTTACCCTAAGCATAAGCAACAAAAAGGGCATACGCTTACTTGTAATCCCTTTTAATTTCATTTGCTTAAAAAGGGAGTTATGGTATTGGCAACAAAGGTTCCGCCACCACTTTAAAAAGGTAAAACCTGCACACATTATAGACCTTACATGGACTGAAGACTTAAATTATAAAATAACAGAAGATAAGTATTATGAGCCAAGAACTAAGAAATAAATTAGAACAGCTAAAGGGCAAGCAGGCCAAGGTCACGGAGCAAATACAGGAAACCCGTTTAAGCATAAGGACTGAGGGCAAGAGCCTTGTTTATTATGAGCAGGCACGGGAATTGGTAAGGGCTGTGGGCCTTGAAACCCAACAATCACTTCAATTTCATTTATCCGATATAACAAGTATGGCCCTGGATGCCGTGTTTGAGGAGCCATATACACTGAAAGTTGATTTTGTACAAAGGCGAAACAAAACCGAATGTGATTTGTTATTTGTAAGAAACGGTAAGGAAATAGAACCTTTGGAAAGTAGTGGGTACGGTGCCGTAGATATTGCCTGTTTTGCCCTCCGTGGTGCAAGTTGGAGTATGAAGCACCCAAGGTCAAGAAATACAATGATACTGGATGAACCGTTTAAGCATTTGGATAAACTAAAACATCCAATGGCTTCCCGTATGTTAAAGGAGGTAAGTGAAAAACTGGGCATACAATTTATAATTGTTACCCACGAAGATACCCTAACGGAATCAGCCGACAAGGTTTTTAGTGTAAGTATAAAAAATGAAGTAAGTTTAATTAAAACAAATTAGGAGTTATGTCAGCAACAGAAATAAATAAAATAATAATTGTAAATAGTAAAAACCTAATAAATGAAACCAAACGAACCAGTAATATGCACTATTTGTGGTAAACCTATCACAATAAAACGGCAAGAAGTTTATCGGGAAACAGGAAAGCCCTGCCATATTTCCTGCTTAATAAAATCAAATAAAACCAAATAAACCATGCCAAAAATAACCCTTTGCTCACAGGCCAGAAAAAATGCCATGATAACAATATACCAAAACTTTGCCCCCTCAGTCAGGAAAGTATTTAGGTTTAAATTGGTAGGTTTTGACCTTATCCTTTGGAGTTACGAATATCAGGAATTACGCTTAACATACAAAACAACCATGTGTTGGTATAAGAGAAGCCCAAAAAGTTCTACCATAACCATTGATAAAGTGGATGTGCCAAAGGTGGTAAAGTTGTGGGCCTTGGAGGCTGCACAGGCTGAAATAAATATAATTTTAAAAAAGTAAGGGCCATTTGTATAATAAATCAAACCAATAAAATAAATTATGGAAAAAGAAGCATCAGTAAGGAAAAAAAGAAGTATTGATATGGATGACGTTATGGCCATCAGTAATTCAAACGAAGAGGAGAAATCCCCTGTAAACGAAGTGTTAACCCGATTGAAAAAGATATTCCCTTGTGAAAAGTTTATTGTTACAGGAGGCCAAGCCCTTAAAGTATATGGGTTGGTGGAAAAGGCAGATGATATTGATATTATCCTTATTAAGCCCACGGAGTTCACCGAACAAACCTTGGAACTTTACCAAGAACAATTTCCTGCCAAAACTAAACCACATACCAAATATAGTGGAGAATTGGGGTTGAAATCTATTTTTATGTTCTACGGGTGGAAAGTGGATGTATTTATTATAAATGAGGATGATTCTACCTTGAAAATAAAGGAGTTTAATTACGCTACAATAACAAGTATCATTCAAGCAAAGAAAGGGTATAATAGGATGAAGGATTGGGTACAACTACGTAAAATGGGCCGTGTATTTTTTAAGGAAGAAGAGTTTATAAACTACCTAAATAAATAAAACATACCAAAGGGATATAACACATTAATAACACTAAGAAGGGTCAGCGGGCTCAGTACGGATGGAAAATTCTCTGATTAGAGGTGGTGGGAAACAACACCAAACCCCAAGGGTAATATAGGAAGTGACAGTAAATGATACATTTTTAAGTTTGAAAACAAAAAAGATAGAATATGTACGGTTTTGGAGGTTTTGATTTTAGTTTTTTAAATAACATAATAAGGGATATGAAGGAAATAGAAAATTCATTCCGTTGTTATGTGAAATCCCTAAAAAGGTATAAAAAATCAAACCTCAAGAAAGAAACTACAATTGCACTACCTATAAACCCCCTGGGTAGTATAAAGAATAATAATAGACGTAATGGATTTGGCCTTGGTGGTTGTGGTGGTTAGCTCAGTAAACTATAAATATAATATAAAATATAATAGATAGAAAAATATAAAAAAACCCTGCCAAAAACTTAAATGAGGTGGGTTTTTTTTTATTGAATGCATAACCTCCTAATACTCAGGGGGTTTTTTATTGCCCAAAACATAAAAAAGGGGGTAAGTTTAAAACCAACACAATATAAAAGCCACATACGTGTACTAATACCCTTAATTTTATACCCGAAAAAGGTTATAACAATTTTAAAGCAAATGATAAGAGGTGACAAACCCAAGATGAAAAGAGGGAAAACCCCCCATGCAAGAAGAAAATCACTTCAAAAGGTAGGGGTTTCCACTCATTCCACAAAAACAAAGTGGACACCTGATATGCCTGAAAGGGTGTATAGGTTAGCTTTATTGGGTTGTACTGATAATGAAATGGCAAAGATATTAGGAATAAGCCCCGACACCATTACATCATGGAAAATGAAAGTACCTGAATTTCTTGATGCCATAAGATGCGGAAGGGGTGAAGCTGATAGCAAAGTGGCACATAGTATGTATAAGGCCGCCTGTGGTTATGAGTTTGAGGAAAAGAAATATTATAGAACCAAAAAAGGAACAATGGTGCTGAGTGAGAAAACAGTTAAGCACGTACAACCAAACACCACGGCACAAATATTTTGGTTAAAAAATAGAACAAGGCATTTAGAAAACAACTGGACGGATGTAAGTAGAATGGAACATACAGGAAAAGATGGAATACCATTACAAGACTTAACAAAGAAACAAGAAGAAACAGCCCAACTAACAACAGAAGAATTAACCTTACTTAATAGTATATCAGGTAAACTATTAACTAATAAACCCCAGGCAGAAGCCTAATAAGAAATGACAAGCAATAAACAAGAAACAATGCAGATGCTATTGGAAAACCCCCTACTGGTTCAGAGGGAGTTAAACAATAGGTCATACTATGTCTTCCTGTTATACTTTTGGAGTGAACTAACACAGGAACCTTACCAAGATGCCTGGCATATCCAATACCTTTGTGATGAACTGCAAATAGTAGGGGAAAGAGTTGGGGAAAGGAAAAAGAAATTATATGATATTCTTATAAATATACCCCCAGGAACAACAAAGACAACTATATGTTTAAGGGCGTTTCCTGCTTGGGTATGGACACGGTGGTTTCATATACAATTCCTTACAGGGTCATACAGTAGTACATTGAGTTTGGAAAGTGCAGAAGATTGCAGGGAGTTGATACGAAGTGAAAAGTTTAAAGCCATGTACCCTGAATTGGGGATAAAAGAGGACAAAGACCAAAAGAGTAATTATAAGGTAATTAAAAAAACTATTGATGAAAACCTTGGTAGAAGGGGTAAAGGCGTGAAAATTGGTGGGTATAGATATAGTACCTCAGTAGGTGGTTCCTTAACTGGATTTCATGGACATATATTAATATGGGATGATTTAAACAACCCTAAACCAGAAAAAAATGCCACCCCCTTAGAAACAACAAATCATTGGTTTGATTCAGTATCTTCCACAAGGAAAGTGGATAAATCTGTTTCCGTAACAATTATAATTCAGCAAAGAATACACCAAAACGATATATCAGGCCATTTGCTTGCTAAAAAGAAAACAAACCTAAAACATATTTGCCTTCCAGGTGAATTATCCAATGGGTATGATAAGTATGTACAACCACCTGAATTAAAGGAGAGATATATCAATGGTTTATTAGACCCTAACAGGCTAAACAAAGAAGCCCTTTTGGAATTGGAAGCCGATTTAGGTCAATATGGTTATGCAGGTCAAGTTGGCCAAAATCCAACACCCCCAGGTGGAGGGATGTTCAAAGTAGAGAAATTCCAAACTATCACCCAATTACCTCCTGATTATGATATGAATGCACCGATAAGGTATTGGGATAAGGCAGGAACCGCAGGTGGTGGGGCCTATACAACGGGTGTAAAGGTCTTAAAAACCAAACAGGATAGGTATATTGTATTAGACGTTAAACGTGGGCAGTGGAGCAGTGAGGACAGGGAGACAATGATAAAGCAAACTGCCGAAGCGGATGGCCGTGACGTAAAACAGTTTATTGAGCAGGAGCCAGGGAGTGGTGGAAAAGAAAGTGCCGAAAATACTGTAAAGATGTTGGCAGGCTTCCTAATAGAAGCTGAAAGGCCCGTAGGTAATAAAGTATATCGGGCTGACCCTTGGAGTGTTCAAATAAACTGGGGTAATGTGATGTTATTACACGGGGATTGGAATCACGAGTTCGTAGAAGAGCATAGGTTCTTTCCCTTCGGAAAATATAAAGACCAAGTGGATGCCGCAGGTGCAGCCTTCGCAAAACTAACAAGCAAAAAGGAGACAAAATCATGGTAAGAGGTATAACACCTATTATTGAAACACATATTAAAAGAAAACCCACCCCTGAGGAAATGGAAACTAACCTTCGGGTTTACCAAGATATGTTGGGTTCTGCCACAAGCCGTTTAAAATACTTCGGTAACCTTGGTTCACAGTACGGGGGTGAAAGGAATATTTACACTGCCCTTGGTTATCCTGATAAAATAACTTATAGGGATTATTACGGTAAGTATAAAAGGCAGGATATTGCCAAGGCCGTAATAGACAGACCAATTGAAGCCACTTGGAAAGGTGAACAGATTGTATTTACCCCAGGTAAGGTTGTAGAAGCCGATGAACTACTAAAAGCATGGAAAGAACTATATAAAGAGCTTAAATTAAAACAGGCCTTTATACGCTTAGACAAGTTGTCCTGCATAGGCCGTTTTGGGGTGCTTCTCCTGGGCTTTAACGATGTAAGTACACCTGAGGTATGGGAAGAGGGTGTTAAGCCCTCCACGACCTTAAAATTAGAGTACGTTACACCGTATTCAGAAAATGCCGTATGTATTAATAAATGGGACACAACAAAAACCTCCCCCCGTTATGGTAAACCATTGGTATATCAATTGGAAACCAAATACGATGATGGGAATAACACTACCTTATTAGTGCATTACAGCCGTGTAATCCATGTGGCAGGAACACAACTGGAAAGTGAAATATATGGTGAACCTGAATTACAAAGTATTTACAACCGCCTTTTGGACTTGGAAAAGATTGTAGGCGGTTCGGCTGAAATGTTTTGGAGGGGTGCCCGTGCAGGTTATACGGCAGATGTAAAAGAAGGTTACTCAGGAGGCCCCAACCTAAAAGAAAACCTGGACACCCAAATGGATGAATATGAAAATAACCTAAGACGGTTCTTTATTAATGAAGGTGTGGAAATGAAAAGCCTTGCCACACAGGTAAGCGACCCCACAGCTCATGTTGATGTACAGGTAACGATGATAAGTTCTGTTAAGGGAATACCTAAAAGAATATTAACAGGAAGTGAAAGGGGTGAGTTAAGTAGTGGGCAGGATGCAGACGCTTGGAAAGAACTAATTGAAACCCGTAGGCAGGAATATGCTGATACAATGATATTAAGGGAATTTGTAAACAGGCTAATGAGTGTAAAGGTATTACCCTTGGTGGAGGATTATGGCACGGAGTGGACAACCCTAACAAATACAAGTGAAAAGGAAAAGGCTGAAATAGGTAAAATAAGGGCAATGGCCATAAAGGAATATACTGCCAACCCATCCGCAGCAATGTTATTTCCTCCTGAAATGTTCTACAAGTATGTAATGCATATGACGGCTGAAGAAATAGAAGAGCTTCAAATGTACCTTGCCGACTTTTTGGCCGGTATGGAAGTGGAAGAACCAACGGTAGAGGAACAGGCATTACTAGATGCAGAGAATAAATAATAAAAATGAATAGAAACCTAAACATATATAAAGCAAAAGCCCCCCTATTTAAAACAGGGTTGGCATTATATGCTATTGCCAAGGCAGACCCTACCAATACAGCCGTGTTGGCAAGGTCTTTCGATAGGCAGTTAATGTTAAGGTTTGGAAAGGTAAAGAAAGCCATACGGCAGGCCGTTAATACACAGGATGTATTCGGGCTAAAACCCGTGGTGTTTTCCTCACCCACAGTATATGCCACTTTACCAGGCCCTAAGGCATTTGCCTTTAATACCACAGGGGGTAAGGTTAATTCCTTTATTGATTGGCTAAAGGCCCAAGTGGATGCAGATATATTGGACATTGACTTTTTCCAACAAAGTGGTTCAGCCGTAAACAAGGCATGGACAGATATTTATATTACCGATTCATATACAAGGGGTGTTCAAAGGGCAAGGCTCGAACTAAAGAAAGCAGGATATGCAGTACCTGCCGAATTAGCTGATGCCACGGGTGGAATAGGTGCAAGCCTATCATCCCCATTCCATGTAGACCGTTTAGGGGCCTTATACACCCGTACATTTAATGACCTAAAGGGTATTACGGATGCGATGAACAACCAAATAAGCCGTGTCCTAACAGAGGGGCTTATGAATGGGGACAGCCCTTACCTAATTAGCCGTAAACTAACAGCCGTAATAGATGGCAGTGGAAAAACTTTAGGTATTACGGATACCCTTGGAAGGTTTATCCCTGCGGAACGTAGGGCCAAGATGTTAGCCAGAACGGAAATAATAAGGGCACACCATGTGGCCACTATACAGGAATATAAGAATTGGGGAGCCGAAGGGGTAACGGTACAAGCGGAATGGAGTACGGCAGGGGATAGTAGGGTTTGTAATTTGTGCGCCCCCTTACAAGGAAAGTTTTACACATTGGAGGCCATACAACCAATGATTCCGAGACATCCAAATTGTTTTATAAATGGACAAGTTCCTATATATACTACAAATGGGTGGAAAAAAATAAGGGATATTGAAATAGGTGATTATGTTTTAACACATAAAAAAAGATTTCAAAAGGTTTATGCCTTACCAAGAACAAAAAAACAAACCCCTGAAGTGGTTAAGTTTACATTTAAAGGGGGTACAACACTAACAATGACAATTAATCATCAAGTATTAAAAAGTAATACAGGGGGTACAATAGGCCGCTGGAAAGAAGCAGGGGATTTTATAATAGGTGAAAACATAACTATACTTGCAAATAAATGCAAAAGGTGTGGAAATCCAATTCCTTATTATAATACTTATTGTAGTAAACGTTGTAATTCTTTAGATATAACAGATAAGCAATGGAGTAATCCTGAACATAGAAAGAATATAAGCAAAAAGAATTCTGCAAGTATGTTACACCAATACAAAGTTGGTTTAAGGGATAAAGATACTGTGACAAAGGCCGCAAATGAAAAAACACGCCAATTAGTAAAAGAAGGTAAGTGGATATTACAACAAGAATCAGTAAGGGAATCAGGCAGGCATTTAACAAACACTAAAGAACATAGGGAAGCATCTACTAAAAGAATGAAGGAAAACAATCCTATGTATAATATGGAAACCCGTAAAAAGGTGCAAATAACTTTAGCAAAAACTTTAGAGCTTTATCCAGAAAAGAGAATAAATGCAAGAATGGCTAAACATAGGAAAAGTGGGCGTAAAACTTATATTGAAACCCGTATGGCTTTATTGTTAGATAAAATGGGAGTTGATTATGTATTTCAGTATCCTATTTTAAGGTATAATACAGATTTTGCAATCCCCACTTTAAAAATAGTTATTGAGTGTGATGGTGAGTACTGGCATAAGGATAAGGAAAAGGATGCAATACGTCAAAAGAATATTGAAAATGAGGGTTGGTTTGTATTACGCTATACAGGGGCAAAAATAAATCAATGTTTAGATGAAATTGAAAATGAGTTGGCCCGTGTAGTTGGAAACCATACGGGGGAATATAATACTACCAGTTTAGAAATTGAAAGCATAAAAAAATGGAAAGTAACACATCCAAGAACATTATTCAATTTGTCTGTAGAGCAAGATGAAAGTTATATGGCAAAAGGAATAGTTGTACATAATTGTAGATGCTTGGCTTTACCTGCTAGAAAAAGCGATGTAGGGAATAAGTATGTAAGAAAGAAACCAACCCCCACTACCTAAAAAGAAGCCCAAAACAACATAAAAACCTTAAACCTATATAAAGTTACCTAAAACAAAAGATAAGCCCATACAACACGGGAAAACAAGCAAAAACAAAGGAGAAACCATATAATGAGTACCAAAGTAAACAAAACCATACAATTTAACACCAATGCCCTAAAAAAGTATAAGGTGGTAACGGAAATGATTGGTAATATAAAACATATCATTGTTCCTGTGGTAATGATGACCGAAGGCGTAAGGGCAGGAAATAAAGGCCCTATATTACACACCCAGGCAATCATGGCAGCCAGTGCAAGTGCTTGGAACGGAATGCCCGTAACAATTTCCCATCCTAAAGACGACCAAGGTAATTTTATAAGTGCAGCCAGTGCAGGGGTAAACCCCGTTGGCTACATAAGGGGTACGGTAATGGACGGAAACAAGTTAAGGGGTGAAGTAGTATTAAATGAATTAACCTTAATGGGTGCAAGTGCTTTGGCTCACACAAGTATAATGGCAGGAACCCCCTTGGAAGTAAGCATTGGGGCATTTTCAGCCATAAGTGATGAGGCAGGGGATTACAATGGCACCGTTTATAGTGGGATTACCCAAAATTACACCCCTGACCATTTGGCCTTGCTTCCTGGTGAACATGGGGCTTGTGGCTGGAATGACGGTTGTGGGATTAGGGTAAATGCTAAGAATAATCAAATCAATTCAAATATAATAATTATGGAACAAAAACAAATCGACGAAAGGAAAGCCCTTTCGGTAGCCACCCTAATGGAACTAAACACTAATATAGGGTATCGGGCTTTAGTAAGTAACCTGAGCCGAATGGTTGATAGTTGGGATGGGGATATGGCTTATTATTACCTTCAGGAGGTTTATGATGATTCATTTGTTTATCGTAAAAACCCAAAGAACCGTCCAGGGAATATGCCCACCCTGTACAAACAAATGTACACCAAGGCCCAGGATGATACCATTACCTTAAATGGTGATGCCATTCCTGTAAAGGAAAATACTGAATATATTGAAATAACAACTAATAATAAACCAAAGGAGAAAACAAAAATGAAAAGAGCAGAAAAATGTACCGAATGCTCAGTAACGGCATTGATTGCCAACTCACTGAACACATTCGTAGAAACTGACCGTGAATGGTTGGCAGAACAAACCCAAGAGGCCATTGATAAAATGACCCCTAAAGAAGTACAGGTAAATAAGGAAGCCACAAAGGCAGAGGAAAAGGAACTTACTGCGGAAACCGTAACGGCATTTATGGCCAATATGGAGCAGAAAGATATTATTGCTTTGTTACCCGTTACCCTTCAGGCCAATGTAACGGCAGGTTTAGAACTTAGGGAAAAAACCCGTACCGAAACCATTACCCTTATCACTAACAATTCCAAGGAATGGGAAGCCGCAGAACTTCAGGCGATGGAGTGTGGTATGTTAAGGAAAATTGCCAAAACCGTTGCCCCTGAAAAGGCCGCAGGTATTGTTGATTACAGTTTAAATGCAGGTGAAGTCATCCCCGAAGTTATTGTAAATACTTCCAAAGCCCCTGAGCCTATGCTGCCGACTGAAACGTACAAAGTAGGATAAGAAATAACCCAAGTAAAAAATAATAAAAAAGGAGAAATAAAAAATGAGTAACACAATTAAATTAAAAAAGTACAGCGATATTCAAGAAGAATATGTAGCTGCCGCAGCCATTACCCCAGGTATGGTAGTAGAATTGGCATCAGCCACAACAGTACAAGCCCACTCCACGCAGGATGGTAATGTACTCCCTATGATTGCTCTTGAAGACGAACTTCAGGGTGGTTTAATTAGTACGGATTACGATGCCGCAGCCCAAGTGCAGGTATGGGTTCCAGGTAGAGGTGATATTGCCTATTGCATCTTAGCCACAGGGCAAAGTGTAGCCGCAGGTGCTTTCCTTGCTAGTAATGGCGATGGACGCCTTAAAGCAGCCCCAGACCCTACCACAGCAGGGGGTGATGAGTATCCTGAACAGATTATTTGCCAAGCAATTGAGGCCGTTAATGCTTCGGGTGCAGCCGCAAGAATCAGAGTTCGTGTTAAATAAATAACCAAAGTAAAAAACAATAAAAAAGGAGAATAAAATAATGGAAAACGCTCAAGTAGATTTAATTGCTAATGGAAAAGCCCAAGGTGATGTAGCTTCTCAAATCATGGCCGATGCAAAAACGGATGTGGGATTTTACCGCCCATTTGTACACAACGGTAATACCTTTGTAAGTGTTTATAGTGGTTCAGGTAATGCCAAAGACCCTAAATCTTACCAAACTATCCAAATCAATGCAGCCACAGGAACCCTTCGCAGGGACGAGTGGAAAACACTTGATGATGCTGTACTAAAAATTAGTGAAACCCGTTTAAACGGTATTCAGTCCTTGATAACAAAAGGATTAACCTATAACCTTGGTAATGCAATGGGTACAACTGTACTTGAAATGCACGATTCAAGTGACACCACTGGTGCCGAAATGACAATGGATGGGGTAAGCCGTTCAAAAGGTGACCGCCAGGTATTTGGAACCACTTACCTTCCTATCCCTATAATCCACATGGATTATGAAATTAATGCCCGTGTACTTTCTGCCTCTCGTAAGATGGGTAATGGTTTGGACGTAGGTATGGCAGAACGTGCAGCAAGAAAAGTTTCAGAGAAGTTAGAAGATATGCTTTTCACAAATGAAACATATGCTTTCGGTGGTGGTACTATATATAGTTACCTAAATCAACCACAAAGGAATATCGTTGCTTTAGGTACTGACTGGGGCACGGCCACAGGTGCAGTTATTCTTGCAAAGGTATTGGCAATGAAGCAGGCTTCTATTGATGCCCTCCATTATGGCCCTTGGGAACTTTATATCCCCACTGCTTATGAAACCGTAATGGATAAGGATTATGATACTTCAGGAACAAGCACACAGACTATTCGTGACCGCATCCTGAAAATTGGTGGTATCACTGATGTTAAGGTAGTTGATACTTTGACCGCAGCCAATGTATTGTTAGTACAAATGACCTCTGACGTGGTTCGTTTAGTACGTGGAATGGGTATCCAGAATGTACAATGGAGTGTTGAAGGAAACTTCCTTACCAAGTACAAAGTAATGACCATACAAGTACCTCAAATCCGTGCAGACCAGTCAGGTAATTCGGGTATTGTTCATGCTTCGTAATACTGAAAATCTTTTTAACCTGTAATCATTCAGGTTTTATATCAAATTTAATTTAATCATAATTTAATCATGGAAAGAAAAAAAGATAATAAAGAAGTAAAAATGTTTTGGAAACGAATCTTAGGTAGTTACAAACATAATGGTGTACGTTACAAAGAAAACGAAGTATTTGAAGCAGATGCCAGTGAAATCCCTAAAGGGGCAATGGATGTAATAAAAAGATGTAACGAGGACGGAACCGTTTGGGTAAAACCACCACTAAAAGGAGAAGCAGCCAAGGACAAAGAATACACAAAGGTGGCCCGTGGTCTTAGTAAAACTTGGTGGGATGTATTCGATGAAAATGGTATTATGATGAACCCCAGGGGTATCTATGTCAAGGATGCAGACGAACTTATTAAACAACTTTACAAACAAACAGAAGAAGATGAAGACTAAAACAGTTTATATCATAGGTGGTGGCCCATCACTTATGGCTTCATTACAAGTACCACAAGAGGTGCAGGCAAAGGTGAGGGAAACAAATAACCTTACCCTGCTTGCCCCTTATATGGAACCCCTAAAGGATAAGAATGTTATTGCTGTGAATATGGCCTATGTTTTGGCCCCGTGGCTAAAGACTATTTTCTTTGGGGATGAGGGGTTTTGGAAAAATAATAAAGAAAACCTATTGGCTCATTCAGCGGAAAATGTAAGTTCAAACTCCTGTTTTAAGGCAGGAATTTCCGACATTACCTATTTTCCAAAGGATAAGTTAAAAAAATTAGGTTTATCGGAAAATCAAAATACCTTATGCTGGAATAACAATTCGGGTGCCGCTGCCATAGATTACGCAGCCCACCAAGGGGCAACCACTATCATTTTACTTGGGTTCGATATGGTAAATGTAGAAGGGGAAAGCCACTGGCATAATGAATACCAATCACCACCATCCATGCCTTATGCGAAACATAAAAAGGGTTTTCCAAAAATAAAAGAGGATGCCGATAAATTAGGTATTGAAATAATTAATTGTAGCCCTGTTTCTACGATAAAGGAGTTTCCAGTTAAGCCATTATCAGAAATACTTACTTTACCAGCCCATATAAGCCCCGTACATGGACGAACGGGTAAGAAGAGTGGTCAATATGTTATAGCCACCATAACACCCAGTAACAGCCCTGAAAGGGCCTTATTTATAGAATTCTGTAAAAATAGGCTTAATAAACAGACCAGAAAAGCAAATTTTTCCTTGTTTATTGATTATCACAACGTTCCTGGCAAAATAGATTTAGTGGAAAGGTATCAACAAGGGATTAAAGAGGCTTTTGAAAAAGGTGCTGATTTAGTGGTGTTTATTGAAGATGATGATTTTTACCCAGTCACATATCTTCAGGAAATGGAAGAAAATTGGATAAATGCTGGATGCCCTTCTATCATAGGGTGTAATACGACAAGGTATTACCACCTTTTAAGTTTAGGTTATTCTGTGATGACCCCCCAACATCATTCATCAGCCCATTGTACAGCTATTGCCAAAGGGGCGAAGTACATGGTGGGGGAAGTGGGAAATGCTTTTTATGATGTTTACCTTTGGAAGGCAAACCCAGGCGGGGCACTGGTTAACTTTATAAACCCCCCGATTTCAATAAAACATCATATAGGGGTCTGCGGTGGAAGAGGGCATAATGACAGGGATTACAAGGCTTATGACAGCCAAAAAATGGAATGGGTAGAACAATTCCTTGACCCAGAAGCCTTCGCATTTTATAATATGATGCGGCAATCCTTATTAGAGACCACACCGCCGCCACTTTCAAAAGGGGAATGGGTTTCCCTTTTCAAGGATAGAATCACCCCCTGTAAACCAGGCAATATTCTTCAGGGGTTTGTTTCAACCAATTCTGGAGGGGAAGAACCTTACCTTTCCAAATATGCCTTACGTGTATATGAGGATAATAAACAGCCTTTGGTAATGTTTGGATGTTTCAACCAAAAGGATTTTCAGATAGTGACCCGTCACCGCAGTATTCTTGTAGTTCATTGGGTGGGAAAAGCATTTGAAAAAATACAAGGAAGAGATTTACCATATTTACAACGGCCAAATATTATTCATACCAGTTTTGATACTGAAATTATTGAAACCCTTAATGGAATGGGTATATTGTGTATTCTGTTACCTACAGATTTTCAAGGGTTTAATATTGATGAATTAAGAAAAAAAATGTAATGGAAAACATAATAATACATCAGGGAAGAAAATCAAATGGCCTGGGGGCATTTGGTTTTATGGGATTATTCTCATTAAGCCCTTATATAGATATGAACAGCCCTGCGGTATTCTACGGATGCTACACAGAGGAGGATATTACTATTATTCAGGGGCATAAAGGGCTTGCCGTAATCATTTGGTGCGGTTTGGATAGTAAAAGAATTAAAAGGGAATGGCTGCCTACATTAAGAAAATCAAATATTATTCACGTTACTGAAAAAGAACAAATACAACCAGTATTAAAGGATGTTAATATTACCAGTGAATTAATAAAGCCCCTGGCCTTTTTAAGTAACAATACCCCGCAGCCCCCGGGGGAAAAGGTGTACACCTACATTCATAAAAAGAATGCAGCATATTATGGGGCTGAAATAATTAAGCAACTGAACACCCCTTTTGAAATCCTTGTGGCTGATTATACTATTGAACAAAAAGAATGGTATGCAGGCAAATGTGAAGAGTATTATGAGCAGGCATTTATCGGGCTTGCCTTATCCACATATTGTGCAGGGGGAACTTCTATACTGGAGATGGGTTTACGAGGAATCCGCGTGGTTACAAATGTATTAACCACCCCAAATACAATCCCTTGGAAAACCCTTGCTGATATTGAATCTACAATATTACAAGAATCCACAAAAATAGGAACCGTGGATACGGAACTGATAGATATTATGAAAGAGGCTTGTGTACATGAAATAAAAAACGGTTTTTATCTTAAAACTTTATTAAAATGAAAATCCTTGCCATAGCATTCGTATATAATGAATTACCCTACATTGAGCAGGCTGTCAAGTATTACAGGGCTCAGGGGTGTGATATGTTATACGTAATAGATAATGGTAGTACAGACGGCACCTGGGAATGGCTGCAAGAGCAGAAAATCCCCTCCCACCGTTTTAACACCCAAGGGGCATTTCATTTATCCTGGTTACAAGAGGAAATGATTAAAACTATTCATAAAATAAAACCTGATTGGTTTCTTTGGTTTGCCCCTGATTTATTCCACTCTTACCTTACCACTATTAGGGAAGGTATAGAACTGTTATCCTCCGTTGGGTATAATCAAATAAAAAGTACATGCTATTCATTCAAACCTACAGAGGAAGATATATTTTCATTGCCTATTCAAAAGGCGTTTAGGTATGCACACGTAAATAATAAAGTGATGTTATCCAGCGCATATTCTGGGGAGTTGACTATTGAAGCGGACAGAATAATTATACCAAACCCAAAACCTATACAAACTGGGGTAATTTTTGAGTACGGAAGTTGTAAACCAGTAGAGGTGCAGGAGGAAAAATTAAAGCGTAGGGAAAAGGCATGGGAAATGGGATTAATTAAAAGCCATGGCAGCCATTACAAAGTAGGTAAAGCCTGCGGTTGGCTGTATAATAAAAAATCCCCTGATATGTTTTACGTATGGCAAAAAACAATATTAAAAAATAAAATAAACACCCTATGAACCAAAGGCCAATTTTCATAACAGGTTGCCCCAGGAGTGGGACAAGCATAATCGCAGGGGTTTTATCCCAGGCGGGGGTCTTAACTGGCAGGGTGGATAAGATGTATGAGGATATTGATATTCGGGAAAAGGTAATGAAGCCGTTTCTAACTATTTGTGGGATTGATAAAGAGGGGCAATACCCTTTACCTATATTTCACCCCTCCACAGTGACCCAGGAAATGGGATCCCGCTGGAAAAAGAAAATGGGATATTACATGGCAGCAGGGAAATGGATGTATAAGGACAGCCGTTTACTTTTGATTAATCCCTTACTGGATATGGTGTACCCTGGGGCAATATGGATTGTGGTTAGAAGGGAAACCCAGGATATTATCAACTCCTGTATGCAAACAGGTTACATGGACGCTTTTAATAGTGAAGAGGTAAGGCTGAAAACCCGTGTAGAAACAATAAAAGAAGGCTGGGCATGGTGGGAAAGCCAGTATGCTTATATGATTAATGAATTGAAAAATTCAGGGGCATTAGTTTATGAAGTTTGGCCGCAGAAAATGGTTGAGGGGAATTATCAACAGATGGAAGCTATTTTAAAAACGCTTGGCATAGAGTGTGACACGGAAAAGTTACGGGCTTTCATTGAGCCTAAATTATGGAAATCAATTAAAAAGGAAAATAATGAGAACAACTGAAGCAGATGTACGATTAATAATATCCACCACTATCCTAACAGGGCAGGTGGATGCCTTTATTCTTTCGGCAAACCTATTTGTCACTAATCACTTAGGCAGCACCACCTTGGATGCATATACCTTAAAAGATATTGAAAGGTGGATTGCAGCCCACATGATTGCAATGACCTTTGAGAGGGTGGCCCGTAAAGAGGAGGCGGGAAGTGCCAAAGTGGAATATGTAGGGGAGTTTGCCAAAGGGCTTAAACAAACCATGTACGGCCAAACAGCCATAGAATTAGACAGCACGGGAACTTTGGACACCTTAGCTGACGGAAACAAACCAATATCAATACAAGCATTATAAAATGGGATTACTTGAATTTATAGACAAAGTGTCCGTGCAAACGGCAGTATATTGGGCCAACCCTGTTAATGATGGCACGGGAGGTTATACCTATGATGCCCCCGTGGAAATATTATGCCGTTGGGATGATATTGCGGAAAAGTATATAAGTAGAACAGGGGAGGAGTTAATATCTTCAGCCCAAATACTTACCAATGAAACCCTTGTGGAGGGAAGTTGGCTATGGTTGGGAAGCCTTACAGGGTTAACCACAGCCGAAAAGGCAAATCCAATGTTAGTGGCAAAGGCATATCCTATTAAAAAGGTAAGCACCACCCCATTGTTTAAAAGTACCACCAAATTTGTAAAGGGGGTAATACTATAATGGCAGGAACATCAATGGTAACGGTAACTGGTTTAGAAAAGGTTATTTCCAATATGAATAAGGAAGTAATTAAAATGCGAGGTAAAACCTTTGCAGGCCTTATCGATGCCGCTATTATTGTGAAACGTGATGTTGATAAAGGCAATCCCAAAACCCCTGTAAAGGATAGGAATTTACAACACTCCTTGTTTATAACCACAGCAACCATGACGGACAAAGGTGGCAGGGGCTTTAGTGGGGATGATAGTGGTAAACTAACTACGGAACACAGCCAAACCACGGAGGAGGCCAAAACCTTTGTACAGCAACAAAGACAACCCACCCTAATAATGGGTTACACAGCTTTTTATGCTATGGCTGTACATGAAATGGGGTATGGCCCAAAAACGGCAGGCAAGACAATTAAATGGAGCAGACCAGGCTCAGGGGCAAAATGGTTTGAGGAAAGTTTAAACAGGAATAGGGGAGCCATATTGGCCACTATTGCAAAACACGCAAAAATATGAACCCAATAGGAAAAGATATTGCAGAAATACTAACTACTGAAATAAGTGAATTGGTACTGGGTACAAGTTTATATATAAACAATATGCCCACAAAACCTGTTATTAGTGTATGTATTTATGAAACGGGTGGAGCAGCCCCTGATAATACCTTGGACAAAACAAGCCTCTTTGAGGATAGTGTACAAATAATGGTAAGGGGGGTTAATTACTTAGATGTAAATGAAATCAATCAAAAAATAATAAAAGCCCTACACCTATTTACAAACCAACTGTGGAATGACACTTGGTATTTATTCATATTACTTATGAATGGGCCAATGAAAGTCACAGACCCAGGGGGTACAGAAAAGGATAATAAAGGGGAAATAATATATACAATGAATTTTCGGGCAAAAAGGGATAATGCTATCCCTGCAAACCCATCTTTATAAAAACAATAATTAATAACTAAAAAATAGGAGAAAGTAAAAATGGCAAGTACAGCAGTAAGTGGAATTGGAGCAGCGTTTAATCGTTATAGCGGTTCAGCATGGGTGGCCCTCGCAGAAGTAAGTAATATTTCAGGCCCAAGTAAAAGCAGGGAAACAATTGACGTAACGTCTTTTGACAGTACAGGTGGGTATAGGGAATTTATCGGAAGCCTTCGTGATGGTGGGGAAGTAAGTTTAAATATGAACTTTACAGCCGCAGCCTATGAAATCATGAATGATGACTTTGAAGATGATGACCTTCAACAGTATCAAATAGTATTACCAGATTCGGCAGCCACTACATTTGAATTTAGTGGGCTTGTAACTGGGTTACCTTTGGAGGTTCCTTTGGATGATAAGATTACGGCAAACGTAACTATCAAAGTTTCAGGAATAACGGAACTTAATCTATCTTAATTAAACAACTTATTTATTAATTAAATAAATTTATAAAATTATGTCAGTATTACATATTACATACGAGGAAAAAGAGTTACCAATTAAAGTGGGGTATTATGCTTTAAAACATACAGCCATTGAAGTTAAAAAAGGTTCCAAAAAAGAAATAAGCATGGAGGATATTTTTTCAGGCGATTTGGAAATGTTAGAACCTATTTTATTTTATTCCCTAAAGTTGGGGCATAAAAAAGAGGGTAAGGAGTTTACTATTGAAAGAACAGAAGTGGAATTTATCTTGGATGATTGTTTGAAAGGTTTTATGGAGGCTTTAACGGATTTTTTCCAGAACGGGGGAATGACCCCCCAAGTGGCAGAACCAGTAATACCACCCGAAAAAGAAAAAGAGAAGCCATAAACTTTAATAAGCTCGCAGGGGTTGCCCTTTCATGTTTGGGGGTAACACCCGATGAGTTTTACGATTTAAGTCCTGCGGAGTTCCATTATGCAATGGAAGATTATAATGAAAGGCAGGCAGCAAGTTTGGATATAGTTGTTCAAACAATGTGGGAAACCACAAGGGCAAGAGTTTTTTACCATATGAGGTTAACACCAGGATTGAAACCAATGCCTGAAACAATGAAAGACGCTTTTAAATTGAGTTGGGATAAAGAGGAAAAGCAAACAGTAGAACAAATGAAAAAAGTCCTGCAAAGTGTAGGGAGAACAGAAAAAAATAAAGAACAAAAGATGAAGAGAAGAAAAGCCCCCAAGTAACCCCCTTTTCCTGCCCCGTGCTTAACTATCTAAGCAAAGGGGTAACTATATACCCAAAGTAGGTAAAAACGCAGTACAAACGATAAAATAGAGGCAAACGAAAAATGTTATTAGGAAAATTACTTGTATCCCTTGGAGTTGACACGAAGAAATTCAATGCTGGATTAGCTT
>Ga0208904_1000495_pt1 | contig 33095 bp, 27 predicted proteins | sample AntAceMetag02UKB_FD_184774 | JGI IMG/M metagenome (GOLD analysis project Ga0208904, IMG submission 184774) | Saline lake microbial communities from Ace Lake, Antarctica - Antarctic Ace Lake Metagenome 02UKB (SPAdes) (version 2) | ecosystem: Environmental > Aquatic > Non-marine Saline and...
TGGTTAATTTGGTATAATACTAAAAGATTTCATTGGAGTTTAGATTTACAAACTCCGGTGGATTATTTAATAAATAATAATCTGTTGTCTAAAATGAGGTGGACTGATACATCTGTTTGCTTTTTGAAAATGAGTGAGCTATAATGGATTGTAATTTAATTAGCTTAATTTTATGTTGAGCCTTAAAGAATTATTAGCGGTGCGTCAAAAGCCTTATGATGAAAAGCGGGTTGCTTTTATATCTAAGGCTTATTATTTTGCTCAAAAAGCTCATGAAGGACAGAAACGAATGACAGGGGAGCCTTATTTTGTGCATCCAGTAGAGACGGCTAAGACTTTGATTAAGATGGGTTTGGGGTCTAATAGTATAGTAGCGGCTTTATTGCACGATGTTCCAGAGGATACGGATTTGACTTTGGAGGATGTGAAAAAAGAATTTGGCAAGGAAGTAGCGTTTATTGTTGAGGGGATAACAAAGGTTGGTCAAATTCGGTTGCGGGGAGCAACGGACGAAATTTATTTGGAGAATTTGCGGAAAATGTTTTTGGCGATGGCGGCTGACATTCGAGTGGTTTTGATTAAAATAGCTGATCGATTGGATAATATGAAAACTTTGCAGGTTCATTCGCGGGTGAAACAGATTAGTATCGCTAATGAAACCATGGAGGTATTTGTGCCGATTGCTAATCGATTGGGAGTAGGAGAAATTAAGAATCAGTTAGAGGATTTGGCTTTCAAATATTTAAAACCAGTAGAATATAAAGATACAGTGAGGCGTTCAGAAGAGGCTTTGAATGTGCGGGCAAAATATACTAAGCGGGCGATTAAAGAATTACAAAAAGCGCTTAAGCAAGAAAAAATTGAGATTTTAAATATTGTGGGACGAGCTAAGCATTATTATAGGTTTTATCAAAAATTGTTGAAACATGAAATGCAGGTGGCGGAAATTTATGATTTATCAGCTATTCGGATTATCGTGCCGACTGTGGAGGATTGTTATCGGGTGTTGGGAATTGTTCATCAGCAATATAATCCGATGATTGGAAGAATTAAAGATTATATTTCGTTGCCGAAACCGAATGGGTATAAATCTTTGCATACGACAATTTTTGGTCCGGAAGGGAAAATTTTGGAGGTTCAGATTCGAACGCGTGAGATGGATTACGAGGCTGAATATGGAATTGCAGCTCATTGGGTCTATTCTGGGGATAGATCTTTCAAGGATATGTTGTTTCGGAGAAAAAAAGAAGAGTTGAATAAACAATTAGATTGGGTTAAGCAATTGCGTTCTTGGCATGAGGAGACAGGTGGATTATCGGATGATTTTTGGGGTTCATTGAAAATTGATTTTTTTAAAAATCATATTTTTGCTTTTACTCCGTTGGGAGATGTGATTGATTTGCCTGAGGGCGCTACTCCGGTTGATTTTGCCTATGCTATTCATACTGAAATGGGGGATACTTTAAGTGGAGCTAAAATTAATCAAAGAATCGTTTCTTTGGATTATGCCATTCGAAATGGAGACGTGGTGGAATTAATAACGGAAAAGAAAAAAAAAGCTCCTAATGAAGATTGGCTTAAATTTGCAAAAACAACTCACGCTCGATCAAAAATAAAGCAAGCTTTAAGAAAAAATAGGAGTAATTTTTGATTTTTTTAAATAATAATCATTATTGTTATCATTGACAGAGGTTCATTTTTGTGCGAAAATTATAGGGCTTTGTTAGTTTTTTATATCGCGGGGTGGAGCAGTCTGGCAGCTCATCTGGCTCATAACCAGAAGGTCATCGGTTCGAATCCGATCCCCGCCACATTATTTAAAATATAAACAAATTTTATCTGGTTGATTCTTCAGCTAGGTTTTGTTTGTGCCTGGTATATTTAAAATTGTTTTTGAGAAAAAATAAATTGGGGGTATAATGTTGTTATTGAAGTTTGGTTTAAAAACAGTTTTCTATGGCGGGGTAGCTTAGTTGGTAAAAGCGCGGGATTCATAAGCCCGAGATCGGTGAGTTCAAATCTCCCTCCCGCTACATTAAAAATTTATTATTTATTGCTATTTTTACCGCAAGATCTATTTTTTGAAAACAAAATAGAGCTAGATAATAAATTTAAAGTTATCGCCTAGAAATCCAAAGCTAGTTTTTACTAGAATTTATATGATTTTTGGTATAATTTCTAGATTGCTTAATAAGAAGCAATAATATTATGAAAAAACAAAAAATAGGTATTGATATTCGAGCTATTGGACAGCAAAGAACCGGTGATGAAAACTATACCTTAAATTTAGTCAGGGAAATTTTGAAAATTGATCAAGAAAATCAATATTTTCTTTTAATAGATAGCAAAGAAACTCAAAAAATTGAAAGAAAAATTTTTTATGGAATTAAAAATACTAATGCTAAAATTGTCTCTGTCTTGCCTAAATTCAAATTATTTTGGACTTTTTTTTTATTGCCAAAAATAGCTCAAAAATTGGATTTAGATATTTTGCACGTTCAGTACATAACCCCATTTTGGCTTCCTAGAAAAGTCAAATTAATAACGACTATAGCCGATGTTTCCTTTAGGGTTTTCCCTGAATTTATTAACAAATTAGATTTATTTTTTCTAAAAATTTTGATCCCGTTATCATTAAAAAGAGCAGATAAAATAATAACAGTTTCCGATTTTACTAAAAATGAAATCGTTAAATATTATGGAATTGAGAAAGCTAAAATTACCGCAATTCATAATGGACAAGCTAGCGAGGTGTTTTTTTCTAAAAAAATAAAAAATAAAAAGCAAACTCTAAGCGAATTTGGTATTAAAGAGCCTTATTTATTTTATGTCGGTACACATCAACCTCGAAAAGATATTCCAACTTTAATGCGAGCTTTTTTTGATTTTAAAGCGGAGAATCCTGAGGTTAAAGAAATTAAAAATCTTCAGTTAGTAATTGGCGGGAAAATAAGAGCTCACAACTATGATCTTCGGATTGACAAAATTTTAGAAGAAACAAAAAACAATTTTAGCAGAAAAGAATTTCTCAATGACATAATTTTTACTGGCTATATAAACGATGAAGATTTAGTTAATATCTATAGAGCAGCGAATGTTTTCGTGGCACCTTCTCTATATGAAGGTTTTGGTTTGTCTTTGATAGAAGCTATGTCCTTAGGTGTTCCAGTAATCGCTAGCGACACTGAATGCTTTAGAGAAATTGCTGGTGACGCGGCTGAATTCTATAAACCTAAAGATGCAAAAAGTTTGCAGAAAGCTCTATTAGAAGTTATAATGAAACCAGAAGTTAGAAGTGAAATGGTACAAAAAGGGGTAAAAAACTCCCAAAGGTATTCTTGGTCGAAGACAGCACAAGAAACCTTGCGGGTATTTTTTTCAAAGTAAAATCAGGCATAGAATATATTCTATTTTATTGTTTTTTGTGATATTATTTAAAAGTTGTTCATTCGACTGGAAAAAATATGAAAAAATAAATAATTTTAAAATAACAACAAGCTAAAATAAAAATGTTTTTATAATAATAAAATTTAATTAAAAAATTAAATGATTGAAAAAAAAATACAAAGAAAGTTTTCTTTAAAGAAAAAAGTATGGCTGACACTGTTAGTTTTCTTTGCAATTTTTTTGTTAGGAGGAGGTTTTTTTGTTTATAAAACTGGCCATATTCTTAATAAAATATCTGAATCGGAAAATTCAACTCTAAGTAGCATATTTGGTGTTTTGCCAGCAATAGGAAAACGACAAGAAGTTGATCAAGACAAACAAGGACGGACTAATATACTTTTAATTGGGATGAGAGGAGAAAATATGCCAGGAGGCGGACTTTTAGCTGATACAATTATGTTGGTTACCCTCAAGCTAGATCAAACCGAAGGTGGAAACGATGACAAAATTAGTTTAATTTCAATTCCTCGTGATCTTTATGTTAAAATGCCGAACTCTGATCAGCATGCTAAAATAAATGCTACTTATTATTACGGAGAAGAAAAATCCAATACAACAGGTTTGAGCGATATGAAAGCAATCGTTTCGGAAGTGACGGGGCTAGATATTCATTATTCAGCGGTTTTAAATTTTGATGGATTCAAGCAGCTAGTGGATGTTGTAGGCGGCGTGACTGTTGAATTAGAAACTTCTTTTTATGAAGTTAATCAATTTGTATTAGGAAATGAATGTGGAGGAACATTTATTCTCCCTGCTGGAAGCAACCTCCTCGATGGCGAAACCGCTTTATGTTATATTCGAGCCAGAGAAAATACTTCTGATTTTGATCGAGCCAAAAGGCAACAATTGGTTCTAAGGAATCTAAAAGATAAACTAATCTCCATGGATACTTTTTCTGATTTTTCAAAATTAAACGGCATTTTGAATGCTGTTGGCGATAATGTTAAGACTGATATGAATTCCAACGATATGAAAAAATTCTTTGATAAATATATTGGTATTCAAGATGCGTCTGTTTATCAAAGAGTATTGGAAAATTCAGAAGAAGGCTTGCTAACTGCTCCCGAAGATGCTCCAGAAGAAGTTGGCTATATTTTAATTCCTCGAGCTGGTCAGGATAATTATGCTGAAATTCATAATATCATCCAAAATATTTTTGATATTCCAATCCAGAGCGATATTGATCCAGTAAAACAATATTATAAACCTCAACCAACAGAAAGCAGCGACAAGGAAGATGAAAGTAAAGAGGAAAGCAAAGACAATTAAAAGAAAATAATAAGTAGGTTAATTTTCTCAATTTATATTCGATGAATAAGCCAGTTTTATCAGTATTAATAACTTCTTATAAAAAGGCCTCGTTGCTGAAGCTTTGTATTGAGGCTTTCCAAAAAACTCTCAAAAATTTTAATTATGAAATTATAGTGGCCGATAGCGAAACTACAGAAGAAGTTGAAGATTTGATGAGAGAAGTTTTCCCTAAGATAAAATTTGTAGCAAATAAAAAAAACGTTGGCTTTGGAGTTTTAGTTAATCAGCTTTTAAAAAAAGCTCAAGGAGAATTTTATTTTCTTGTTAATGCTGATATCATAGTGAAAGACGATGTTGTTCAAGAATTAATCAAGTGCTTAAAGAAAGACGAAAAGATTGGAATTATTGGACCCAGGCTAATTAATTTTGATAATTCTATCCAGCCTTCCTTCTTTAAATTTTACAGAATAACAACCGTAATTTATCGCAGAACTTTTTTAAAAAAACTTCCAGGGGCTCAAAAGGAACTCGATCGATTTTTAATGAAAAATATCTCTAAAAATAAATCCTTCGAAGCCGATTGGTTGATGGGTTCAGCTTTAATGCTAAGAGCTGAAACTGCTAGAAAAATTGGCCCAATGGATAATCGATTTTTTATGTATTTCGAAGATGTAGACTGGTGTTGGCGAGCTTGGGAGAATGGTTTCAAAGTTATCCATAACCCTTTAGTGAAAGTTTATCATTATCATGGAAAACAAAGCGCTAATAAGAGTATTTTGAAAGCTATTTTTTTCAATAAATATGCTCGAATTCATATTCAAAGTGCTATAAAATTTTTTTGGAAACATAAAACTTTGGGTTGGAAATTACCATATTAATTAAGACTTAAAATGAAAAAAAAGACTTTTCGCGGAGGCATTAACAGAACAATAATTAAAACAAATTTTAAGAAAATTTGCCAAAAGCAGTATGGTATTTTTTGGCTAATCCTTATCGGGGTCTTATTTTTTTATGTGGGGCTGGCTTGGGGAAAAAAGCAAGTCACTCCAGAAAATAGTCCCATGGAAGCTTTAACTAGTTTCGTTAGCGAACTTTCAAGCCCCAGCAGTTTATTAAAAAATACCAACAAAGATAAGTCGGACAAAATAGATTTCAACATTTTTTGGAAAGTTTGGAATAAACTTGAAAAACAATATGTAAATAGCAGTAGTCTAGATTCTCAGGCCATGGTATACGGAGCTATTGACGGCATGGTTAGGGCAATTAAAGATCCTTATACTAATTATATGGATCCAGAAGAATCTAATGAATTTACTACTGGTATGGAGGGTAGCTTTGAAGGAATTGGTGCAGAACTAGGGATGAAAGATAATATTTTAACTGTGATCGCTCCTATTAGCGGGATGCCCGCAGAAAAAGCCGGACTAAAAGCCGGAGACAAAATTATTAAAATTAATGAAGAAATGACAGCTGATATATCTATTGACGAGGCTGTCAAAAAAATCAGAGGTCCAAAAGGAACTGAAGTTGTTTTAACCGTGATTAGCAATGAAGCCACAAAAACTAAGGAGATTAAAATAACACGAGACACTATTGATTTAGAAAGTGTTCATTACGAACAAAAATGGGGAAATATAGCCTATCTTCAAATTACTAGCTTTACAGAAGACACGGCCGATGAGTTCAACAAAGAAATAACCAAAGCAATAGCAGACAATAACAAAGGAATAGTTCTTGATCTTCGAAACAATCCAGGCGGATTTCTTAATGTCGCAGTGGAGATAGCCTCTAGGTTTGTACCACGAGAAAGTGTCGTTGTACAAGAAAAACATCAAGACGGGAGAATCGAAAATTTCAAATCTATTGGAGGAGACGTTTTTTCTGAAATTCCAGTAGTAATTTTAGTCAATCAAGGCAGCGCTAGTGCTTCAGAAATTTTGGCTGGAGCATTGAGGGACATTAATGGTAGTAAATTGATTGGGAAAAAAAGTTTTGGAAAGGGCTCAGTTCAGCAGTTGGAAAAATTTTCCGATGGATCTAGTTTGAAAGTTACTATTGCCGAATGGTTGACTCCTTCTGGACAATCAATTAATAAAATCGGTTTAGATGTTGATATCGAACTTGATATTACTGATTCTGATGTTAAAAATAATTGGGATCCTCAATTAAATTCCGCCTTAGAAGAGATGGTCAGACAACTTCGAGAAAAAAAATAAACTACCAAAATCTTTTGATAAAAAATCACAAATTTATTAGCCCAAGGTGAATTGAATTTGTGATTTTTAGAATACAGTATTATTTTCAAGTTATATGAAAAAAAGAATAGTCACTATCGGAGGAGGGACTGGAAGCTTCACTGTACTTTCTGGTCTAAAGAAATATGATCTTGATGTTACGGCCGTTGTTTCTATGGCCGATGATGGTGGTTCAACTGGTCGACTTCGGGATGAACTAGGAGTTTTACCTCCTGGCGACATCAGACAGTGTTTAGTAGCCTTAAGTAATGAATCTCAGGTTCTTAGAGATTTATTTAATTATCGCTTTGAATCAGGTCAATTAAAAGGACATAGTCTAGGAAATCTTTTCCTCTCAGCTTCAGAGAAAATGACCGGAAATTTTTCCAAAGGACTCAAAATGATGGAGAAAGTTCTTCATACGAAGGGTCGTGTTCTTCCGGTTACAAAAAGTAATACCAATCTTTGCATTCAACTTTCTAATAACAAAATTCTTAGAGGTCAAAACGAAATTAACCATGCTTCCAATCTTCAAGAAAAAGGAATTAAAAAAATCTTTCTTAAGCCAGAGGCTCAGCCCAATCCAGAAGTATTAAAAAGAATCAAGCAAGCCGATTTGATTATTATCGGACCAGGAAATCATTATTGCAGTGTCATCCCTAATTTAATTATTGAAGGAATTCCCGAAGCTATTTTTAAAAGTCAGGCCAAAGTGGTTTATATCTGCAATCTAGTCAATAAAAAAGGCCATAATGAAAACTTCAAACTCCAAGATTACGTAAATTCAATTAATTCTTTTTTTCCAAAACCTCGAATTGACTTAGCTATTTACAATAAAACTAAACCATCCTCAGCCCTTCGAGAAAAATATGAATCCTATGGAGAAAATTTGGTTAAAATAAAAACAGAGAAGACTAATTTAAATTATAAAATCAAAAAAGCAGATGTCCTCAGCCAAACTAAACCAAAATACAGCAAAGTCGATTCAATCTCTCAAATCCGCTCTTTTATTCGCCACGATTCGGATAAATTAGCGAAGGAAATACTTAAATTAGTTAACAATGAGTAATTAGCCCGTCTCCGCTGAAGCTACGCCGAGGTAAGTAATTAGCAATATAAAAAATCCCCAGTGGGGATTTTTTTGTGCGCCTGGCAGGACTTGAACCCACAACCTCCTGGTCCGAAGCCAGGCGCTCTATCCAGTTGAGCTACAAGCGCAAAATATAATTTGCAATATTTGATCTATAAAATTATTTAGAGGATTCGTCTTTATGATTCCTCGCTTTCGCCAACTGGCGGATCTCAATCTTGGGTCTGCGTCTTTCGAATCCTGTAGCGTCCTCAAAAAATTACTACGGAATTTTTGGTGGACGCTACAGGATTCGAACCTGTGGCCTTTTGGGTGTAAACCAAACGCTCTAAACCAGCTGAGCTAAGCGTCCATAGCAGAGAAGCAGAGAACTAGAAACAGTCTCAATAAATAAAAGTGTACTATAATTTTTTTAAAAAATCAACACTATTGTTTGGTTTTGTCATTTAAATTCCTCTGCGCGCACAAAGAAAAAAACCCCTTTCGGGTTTTTCTTTGTGCGCGCAGAGGGATTTGAACCCCCGGCCGTCGGCTTAAGAGGCCGCTGCTCTACCAACTGAGCTATGCGCGCAAACTATTGCCTATAACGAGCAAATACAAACTATATAATAAGTTAAAATCATTCTTTAGTCAATCGAAAACCATTGTCACAATAAATTCATTGACCAAAAATTTGGAATGTGTAAGCATATAAAAGTATTTTAAATTAATCAAAGGCAACGGGAGGTGCTTGTGAGTTTCAAAAGAAGTCCTTTTTCAGCGGGATGTATAAGGAGAACAAAAAAGAGAAGACTCTTTGATCTAATAGAAAATATTATTATTTTTTTATTAGTCGGAATAAGCTTTTTATTGTTTGTGGCTTTCAACTATCTTGCAGATAAAATAGTGAAGCATAAACTTTGGTCTGCCTATATTTTTCTGTATCTACTTTCTCTCTATTTTTTTATTCCTTTATTTTCCTGGGATTTGGTATTGTTTGGTATAGCGATTTATTTAATCTTCTTTGCAATTCTACCGATTATGGGTAGAAAATCTCTCATAGAGATATGAAAGATATGAAAAAAACAAAAATAGAATGCAAAGCATTCATAAATTCCGGTTTTCGCCAAATAGCGCTCACCGGTTTTTATTTTTGAAAAAGCAACCAGTAAATAATTTTTAGTTTTTTAAGAATATCGTAATTATATTAATTTTTAAATAAAAAAACGACCAATTTTTTTAAATTACCCGTTTCAGAAGGAGTTGTTAAATAACAACCCCCTTTGTTTATTTGATTCATGACAGCCCTCCTCTTTCTTTCTTAACGATTTTTTTGATAAGTATATTTATTTTTTTAAATAAATCGAACCTATCATCTGACAGACATACAATAAAAATTACTATTATTGCCACTAGTGTCCAAGGATTATTCATTTACTCCTCCTGTGATTCTGTTATTTAAAATAGATTTAATTTAATTTTATCTTTTTATCTTTTTTAAATCAAATATTAAAATTAAATTTATGTTATACTTTAAATAGGACTGTTTCTAATCACAGTTTCTATTGCAATTTTTACTATTTTTTAAAAAAGATGGAAAAATTCAAATCAAATTTTTCAGATCAAAATTTTAGTGATAAAGTTATTTCAAATATCTTTCATGAAAGAGGAAGGGAATTTTTTTCAAAAAAAGTTCAAGAAACATTAGAATGGAGTGAAAAAGGAGGGCCATTACCCAATACCCGCTTATTTATTAGGAATATTACCGGAAAGGTTGATTTAAAACCCGAAGAATTTTCAGTTTTAAAAAGAGAAATTGACAAAGAAATTAAAAAAATAGGAAAAGCAGAAAAAATAAAGAAAGAAAAGACTGCGTTACCCTCCAAAGAAGCTGTTAGCGTTGAAACAAAAAAACCAATTTTTTCGGAAAAAGAAAAAGCTGACATGATTGAAGACTCTCAAAAATTAGCGCTTAAAGAACTCGAGCGATCCGGCAATATTGATCCCAACGAACTTTAACTAAAAATTTTGATAGCAAGATTTTAAATAAAAAAAGACGTTTATTATTGAAGTAATTCGTTTTTTTGTTGAAAAACCTTGCATTTTTGATTATTTTATGGTAAAATGTTGAAAATAAGTTTTTTGAAATATTAGGTGGAGTTTTTTTGTTTTTAACTTTTTCAAATATTGGGAGGTAGAATGAAAGTAGTTAATCCATTAAACGAAAGAAAAATCAATCATTTGATTAGGGCTCTTGAATTATCAGGATTTTTTTCTAAATCAAAAGATAAGGGAGGTAAGCCCAGTATAAACAAAATTTTCCTGGAAAGAGTCAAATCTTTCGTCAGTAGTGCTGGCGGTAAAAAGGCACGAACAGTCATCAACGCCTTCAGAACTATTGATCCAATTTCTTTCGAAAATGTTCCAAGAGGCCAGGATTTTATAGACGAGAGAGTCAGAGAGGCTTTGACTATTTTTTTTACCAAAGCTTTGGAGTCCAAAAAATGCATCTGGGCAGTTAAAATTACCGGCTTGGAAAGCAAAAGAAACAATGGAATTATTAAAAAAATAATTAAGGAAGAAGTATCCTCTCAAGAAACCAAGGAGCCTATCGGGATACTGGGAACTCATGTAAAAAGCCGTGAGTTGAGAGATATCATTCCTGATGAAGCAATTCGCAGATATCCAGGAGCAAGATACTGGGTAGGGGCTAGTCATCCAAGATAGATTTTTTAGACGAGGTATTTTATCAATTGATAAGTGCCTCGTTTTAATTTACCTTGATTTAGCTAAATAAGCCCTATTTTTCCTTGAATTAGGTAAAATCGGCACAGTTTTACCTAATTCACTTTAGCGTCCAGTATTATTACTCATTGTTTACCCCGTTAAATTGCAAAGCACTATTTAATTGGGGTCATTCCCGCGTAGGCGGGAATCCAGCCTTTAATTGTTTATTGCTAATTGCTTGCCCCGCCTGCCTGCCTGCCGGCAGGTTAAATTATTTTAGCAAAGCTAAAATTGGGGCTTATCCTATTTAACTGGGGTTTATCACTAAACGGAAGTTCAACTTCTCTTGCTAAAAACTTAATTTTATATCATAATTTTACTTCAAAGAACTTTGACATCACAATAATAAAAAAATTTAAGATAAGGAGATAAAATCATGTCTGAAAAAGAAAAAGCCGGAGTTTTAAGAGAGAAGGATCCTAAAAAAAGAGCCAAGGCATTAGAAGCTGATCTTCAAGAAGCATTGCTTCAACTGGAGGTTTCAGAAAAAAAACGCAAAACATTGGAAAGAACGGTCCTTCGCTTGAAAAAAGAATTAACCGAGAAGAAAGAGTGGTGCGTAACTTTGAAAGGCATTATTGATGGAACCAAAGAATTTTTAAAAGAAGAGATTGAACTTGACATGAAAAGAGCAATTAAAGCTGATTGCCCTTCAAATGTCAGGGAAATTGCTCTTTCTGAAACAATTTTGATGTTTCTGGGAGAAGATTTAGATGAGCTCCCAATGAAACTTCCTGCTTATCAATATTCAGTACTTGAAATGATTCAGGATGATTTTGAAGCAAATATTTCTGAACCTGACAGCGAAACTGTCAAAGATAGTCCTCAGACTATTTTAGATCAGGTTCGTCAAGCTTTCAAAATACTCGGAGATAAAAATTATTCAAGTATCCAAGATTCCAATTTGACAAGACTGATTGAAATGTTCAATGACAAAAGCCGAGCCTTTCGAACGGTAGTCTTGAAAAATATTGCTGATAAAAAAACACTTGAAGATTGGAGGGACATAGTTCAAGAAATATGTGATTTGAACGATCGTCATAAAATTACTTCTAATTCTAATTATCATCATGATTTGTGGGAGGTAATCGATAAAAAACTTAAACCTCTTTTGAGAGAAAAATGAAAACTACAAAATGGAAAACCGGAATTGGTTAACAACACCAATCCCGGTTTTTTATTTTATAATCTATTCCTGTTTCGCACGCTAGGTTTAAAAATTTAAATTTTAATCATTTGACATTTGAATTTGATTTGCCCGTCTCGCGTCGCTTGCCGCGGCGGAAGTAATTTGGAGCACTTTGCCGGCCGGCCGGCCCGCTTTCCGGAAGTCGGACTTCCGGAGAATTTTATTCCATTTTTACTTTTTCTCTAAACGCCAAAATTCAACCCAATAGCCCAAAACCAGCACAGTTTTACCTAATTCACCCCTAGCGAAGTGTTATTACTCCTTGCTAATTGCTTGCCCCGCCTGCCTGCCGGCAGGCAGGTTAAATTGCAAAGCGCTATTTAATTGGGGTCATTCCCGCCTACGCGGAAATCCAGCTATTCAAAATTCAATCATTCAAAATTCAAAATTGATTCAAAATTCAAAATTCAAAATTGATTTATTATTAATTGCTTTTCAGGAATCCAGCAAATCCAAAACTTTCCTTTACTGGTAGATTTTGCTAAAATAAAACTACCTAAATCTTATTTAACAGGATGCAAAACAAAAAACAACTCAACGAAATTTTATGGCATAATATTTCAGCTAAAGAAGCCACTGATTTTTTGAGTTCCGATATTAAACAAGGTATCGACGAAAGTGAAGTTGACTTTCGAAAAAAAAATTACGGAGAAAATAAAATAGCCAAAGCCAAAAAATTCTCTTTAATCAAAACTTTTTTCAGTCAATTCAATAGTCCCTTGATTTATGTTTTGATTTTTGCCGCTATCGTGACTTTTATAATGAAAGAATATACCGATTCTCTAGTAATCAGTTTATCAGTTGTGATTAATACTTTTTTCGGTTTTTGGGAAGAAATGAAAGTCTCTCGAGTTTTCGATAAACTTAATTTGGCTCTAAAAACTACTGCCACTGTTATTCGAGGCGGTCGCAAAAGAGAATTATTGCAAGAAGATTTAGTGATTGGTGATTTAATTGAATTAAGAGTAGGCGACAAAGTCCCAGCCGATGGACGAGTAGTTCTTTCGGAAAATTTACAAATATCAGAGGCTATTTTAACAGGAGAATCAGAAGCTTCTCACAAAATTATTCGAAAACTTCCTTCTAATACTCAATTAGCCGATCGAGAAAATATGGTTTTTACTGGAAGCTTAGTGGAGGCTGGAAAAGGATTAGCGTTAGTAACTTCCGTGGGTCATTCAACTGAAGTTGGAGGAATTGCCACTTTATTAAAAGAAACCAAGGAACTGAAAAGTCCTTTACAAAAAAAGATTGCCCAACTCGGCAAATTTATCGGAGCAATTGTTCTCGGTTTAGTTGGAGTTTTATTTGTCGGCGGTTTATGGAGAGGGGATAGCCCACTGGAAACTTTTGAGGCTGCGGTTGCCATCGCGGTCGGTGGAGTGCCAGAGTCCTTGCCGATTGTAGTTACCGTAATTTTAGCCATCGGAATGGAAAGGCTACTGCGAAAAAAAGGACTAATCAGAAAAATGAATTCTGTTGAAACGCTCGGTTCGGCTTCGATTATTTGTCTAGATAAAACCAAGACCTTGACTCAAGGGAAAATGAAATTAGAAAAAATGATAGCGGATAATAAAAAATTAGCTATTAAAATAGGCGTGATCTGTAATGAAGCTTACATAGAAAATCCCGACGAAGATCAGGAAAATTGGATAATCAACGGAGCGCCAACTGACAAGGCCTTATTTCTGCTAGGAGAAGATAAAAAGATATTTCAAGCATCTTTTGCGGAAAAATCTCAAGAAATTTTCAAATTTTCTTTTGATTTTCACCATAAATTTCAAGCTAGTGTAATCAGAGAAGACGGCAAACTATTTATTTATGTCACTGGTGCGCCCGAAAGACTCTTAAAACGTTCCAAAAATCAAGCTGGTTGGCAAAAGCAATCAGAGGGATTAGCTGCACAAGGTTTACGGATTATTGGGATAGCTTATCGAGAGCTAAAAAAAGCGCCTGAAACTACCGAAGAATTGTTGGAAGAAATTAAAGATTTGACTTTTGTTGGTTTGGCTGGATTAAAAGATCCTTTACGTGAAGGAATAAAATCCGCCATCAAAAAAGCCAGAAAAGCCGGAATTGAACCGATAATAATCACTGGCGATCAAATTAAAACCGCTCTATTTATTGCTCAAGAAGCCGGCCTTCAAGTGGGCGCTCATCAAGTTCTCGAGGGGCGAGATTTAGACGGAATGAGTGAAAGCCAGCTCAAAAAAACTGTTAACAACTTTAAAATTTACGTCAGAGCCGAACCCCGACATAAAATTCGAATTGTCAACGCTTGGCAAAAAAACGGTCGAGTAGTGGCGATGGTAGGAGATGGTGTCAATGATGCTCCTGCTATCAAACAAGCTGACATTGGAATTGCCGTCGGCTCAGGAACAGAAATTGCCAAAGAAGCCTCGGATTTAGTTTTATTAAATGACAGTTTCGATATCATTATCGAAGCCATCGCTGAAGGACGAACAATTTTGAACAACCTCAGAAAATCAATCGCCTATATTTTGAGTGATTCTTTCGCTTCAATTATTGTAGTCGGAGTTTCCAAGGTGGTCTTTGGCTGGCCCCTTCCTATTCTACCAGTCCAAATTTTGTGGAATAATTTTATAGAAGATTCTTTCCCAACCATCGCCTATGCTTTCGAACCGCCAGAAAAGGGAATAATGAAAAAGAAAGCCGTCGATATCCAATCCAATCTTCTAACCAAAGAAATGAAGATTTTGATTTTCGTAGTGGGAACAATCGAGCAATTCATTATTCTTTTTGTATTTTGGTTATTATGGGGGAAATTGGGTTGGGATTTGGCCTATGTTAGAACTTTGATGTTCGGTTTCTTCGCCTTAGACACCGCTTTCGTGGTCTATTCTTTCAAGGATTTAAATCGCAACATCTGGAATATTGACTTGTTTAATAACAAAGTTTTGAATGCCGCTTCGGTATTTGTGGTGTTGGCTTTTTTGGCGACGATTTATGTGCCGTTTTTGCAGGTGTTGATTAAGACGGTGGAGATTGATTTGAAGGGGTGGGGGGTGTTGGGGGGGATAGTAATCGTAAACATTTTCTTGATAGAATTTACCAAATACATCTTCATCACAAGACGTCGGGGGCGCTAGATTTGGCACACTTCTTCGGCAAACTCTCTGTCACTCTCTCGTCGTATCATTCAATACGCCTCGTTCGGTGCTCGAGTTTTTCTCGAATTGCACTCAAATCTAACACCCCCTGAGTTTATCGCTAATTGCTTGCCCCGTTAAATTGCAAAGCACTATTTAACTGGGGTCATTCCCGCGAAGGCGGGAATCCAGTTAAAGATATTCCAGATAAGTGATTAGACCTCACCAATAAAGGCGTTCTAGACAGAGCGTCTTTCTGTTTGTAAAATTTAAATAAAAAAGCTTTATCAAAATTAAAAAATTAATCATAGTATTAATTCTAATATTAAATTTTAGTGGGAGTTTAAAATATAAAAACTCAAAAAATTCAAATCAAAAAGCCAAGGAGATTTTTAAAATCCTTGGCTTTCTGAAATTTGTTGATTTTTAGTGAATCGGGTTGATTTTAAAGTAAAAATATAGTAAAATTTAATCTCTTTAAGATCGCACTTAGCTTTAGTTTATATTTTTTTAATATAGATTAGTTGGTAAGATGGGATCACCTCATTTTATCCTGTCGTCTATACGATGGAATGATTCCCTGGGAATCATCATTTTGTCCTTTAACAAGGAGGTATTAGAGATGAAAATGGAAGATGTTCTAAAGAGCCATGCACGTTGGCAGCGGGATGACTATGGTCCTCGAGTAGAAGTTTTACGAATGAAAAGTAAACCTTTTTTGTGGCCGGGAATTTTCCCCGAACTTTTTACTTCAGGGAAAATAGAAGACTGCCTGTTCCCAATTTTCAAGGTTTATATTGAGCAGTGGAAAGAAAAAAACCTGAAAAGTGTTAAAGGGGAGGAATTTGATAATTTTCTGAAGTTTCACGCCCGTTTTTATCGTAATTTTTCCGGCGAGAAAATTATTGAAGAATTAAACAGTAACAAAAATCTGACGAAAGTCTATCTTCCTCTAGATGACTCAATTTTCTGTTTGAGAAGATTCGGTGATTCCTTGGGAATTGAAGTGCAGCATAAAAACGGAGGAATCCACAGGGATGGTACGGCGATGTTAAGAAAACTGTGCCAAGAGGAGAAAATCAGAATTTGGGGAAGGAAAGCTTGGTGTTTAGAGGAGTTCATAAACAAAGTGGTTTTTACCATTCCCTTAATTCAAAAGTCGGCTGCTGATAATTCAAGAAAGGTCGATCTAAAAGAGACCATCTGCGAATTAACTGCTTCTTGTCAGGAATTTGATTGGGGAGACGATTTCACTAAAATTCCCCGAATGCTGATTGAACAATATCGCTCTAAATATCCAGGCAATGTTTCGGCAGGCAGGGCCGGCAAAGTTCAACGAAAAATTCAATTGATTCATGTTGATGATAAAGGAGCAGCAGAAGAACCTAATCATCAATCCCGAAGAGGAAACGTTGAATCAGACGGCAAAAACGGTTTCTGGGTCTTTATTGAAGGAGAAAATCTTTTTTTGCAAATTATTATTTCTGGCGGGGTCGTGGATAGCGATGATTTGATGAGCATTCCCAACGACACCAACGTGAGTCAGATGCAAAATGATTTGTGGGATTTTTCTTTCATTATGTATTATCAGCTTACGGCAATGTTGATGGCCAAGAGAATAAAAAAATAAATTACTTAATTTAAAAGATTTCAGAGAAGAAGGCTGGCGTTAAATCACCCCAGCCTTTTTTCTTTGGGTTTTAAATAAAATCGAGCTAAAAAGATATTCTTTACCCTGTTAAATTACGCAGTACTATTTACACAGGGCAAACATCTAATCAACCCTCATCAACAAAGGCGTTCTATATTTACCCAGTTAAATTACGAAGCAGTATTTATCCGGGGTGGGACGTCTTTCTGTTTGTAAAATTTAAATAAAAAAGCTTTATCAAAATTAAAAAATTAATCATAGTATTAATTCTAGTATTAAATTGTATTTGGAAAAAAGATAAAAAAATCCAAAGAATAAAGCCGTCGACCTGTTGGGTCTCCGGCTTTAATTGGGTTTGCTTTTTTGAGCGGGTTCATTTAAAAAAGGTCTACAACTCTTTCGGCAAGGGCCTCTTTGCTGATTAATTTTTCTAGAGGATAATCGCCTACGACTTCAATGTCCACTTTCTCTTTTTCAGTAGACCAAATTGTTAAAATATAGGTCCGGTGATTGGCATTATAGATTCCTCCCATGGGATTCCAATAACTTCCGTCTCTAAATTCTATGAAAGTTCTTGCAACAGTTCTGGCGATTCTCGTTGCTGTTTTGTTGGAGTAGACTTGAGGGTTTGTTTTTTCATCGATAGTTATCAAATCACCAGGTATGGTGTTAACGAACTTTTTATCAATCGCCACTATTTTCATTTTGTACACCCCTTATAATAAATGATTGGTTTTTCAATTTACTTCATTCGAATAAATATAACGCCACAGATTGATAAAAATAGCAAGAATTAATAACAAAAATCAAAAAGCCAAGAAGATTTTTAAAATCCTTTAAAAGTAGTTTGGTGCTACAAGAAATCTTTCGCGACTGTTTTCAATTCCTCCATAAAAGGTTGCTTCCCAATTTGGGTGCTCTATTTTTTTGTCGGTAGCGGTGACCCCTTTAACAGTTTGAGAAAACTCTCCGCTGAAAGCAACGGAAAATTTATCAGATGGACCAAAATAAAATTGAAGTCCACCTTCAATTTTTTTCTGGCTGTCCCATAACCAGAAGTAGAATCGACGCAGATCATTGGTGAGGTCAGTTCGAAAACTTAAACTATTTTTTCCGAGAGGAATTGTTCTGCAGATTGTGGAGCCCATTACGTGAAATTCTCTCCGTACCAATCCGTACCAGATATTATCTGGTCCATTGGGGTTTTCATTTAATTTTTTGACAAACAAAACTCCTTTCAAATAAAAAGGGTCTTCAGTCATAGTGATCTCTTCTTGCTCGTCATAATTTTCCAGAGCGTCAAAGATATACATGATTTTATCTTCAGGCTCATTGTTCAAGTAAGCCAGAATGATACTGGCAACAAAAAGTTGACGCTCCTTATAAAGCGTTTGCCAGATGTTGGAAATTAAATGGCGATAAGTTTCATGAGTATGCCGATAGGCAAAGCAATCAGATTGAAGCTTTCTATCAACAAAACCTTTTAAAACATGTTCTAGCACAATTGTCTCGTCAGGAAATATTTCCTTTTCTTGTCTTTGGAGATTTCTGGAGATTACCAGACATTCCAAGAAGTAGTCAAAGGAATTTTCGACTAGGCAAAAATATTTTGCCAGTAATTCGGCTTGGGCCCCTTTGTTTTCGTAGGCAGTTAAGACTTCTAAAAGAGCAAGTCCGTGTATTTCTTCTGGTTTTAGCATAAGAACATCTCCCTTTTATAAAATAGTTAATTTTTCAAGCTGCTTCATTCGAAGAAATATAATACCACAGATTAATAAAGATAGCAAGAATAAATAACAAAAATCAAAAAATTAATCATAGTATTAATTCTAATATTAAATTTTAGTGGGAGTTTAAAATATTGAAACTCAAAAAATTCAAATCAAAAAGCCAAGAAGATTTTTAAAATCCTTGGCTTTTTGAAATTCGTTGATTTCGGATTTAATTAGCAAATTTGTTTCCGGCCCAAACTGAGAAGCCTCCCAGAAATAAGCAAACAAGACATGCAAGATAAAATTGCCATGCAGGCATTGATATAATTTGAGTTAACATTTTTTCTCCTTTGAATTTAAAATCAAAACACGACAATGTCTGCAGTCGTGAATTCAACACTGACTCCTTTTTTGCCAGTTTGGAGATGGAGAGGTGTGTCTGGTGTGATCTGAAAACCATTTTCATCGTCAGCGTTTTCCTGGCAGCTAATTTCTCCTGAAACGTCAATGTAGCAGTTACCTTCACCCATTTCTCCTATAAAAGGACCTTTTTTTCCGCAGTTTCTCCTGGCGAAATGACTTCCGGATTACCGCGTCCGTGTTCAGTATGCCAACAGTGCGCGCATACTTTAAAACTTGTTTTATTATTAACTTTCATGACACCTCCTTGGCAATGGTTTTTGTATATTCTGGCCAAATCCAGAAATTCTTATTTTCGCCAGTGAATAACTTGAAAATTGGCAATAATTCATCGATAGCGTCATCAAAACCATTTTTTTTGGTTAGTCTTGTTTGAACTCCGCGTGATTTTAATTGAAGTGCACTTACAATAGCCACCCCAGCAGGAAGGCCTTCTTTGAAAATTGGTCCAATTAAATCAAGCATTCTTTTTGCTTCAATACATTGAGGAGATTGGCAACTTTCAATGTGAATTAAAAAGGTATCAGCCATTTCTTTCGTAATGCCAAATTCACGGGCATGGTTAAGTTCAAGCCATTTGTGAGTGGCGGAAAATTCAATATCTTTTCCGTCTGAATCGGCTTCAACAAGAATAACGGTACCATCATCAAAATAATGATTGAGGATACTGGCAAAAGTCCAGCACAAAACTCTTTTAATTCCATTTGCATATTCATCACAAATTTTTTCTTTCGGCATAACAATGCCTCCTTTTTATAAAATGATTAATTTTCAAATTACTTCTTTTTAATAGCCCACAATAACACAAATTTAAGTGAAAGGCAAGAATAAAGTGCTTTAGAGAAATAAAAATACGCCCATTCTCCAGTGTAAAGGAGGGCTAGGGAAATTGTCAAAATAATCCAATTACCCCCAAACCGGTGCGGTTTTGGGGTAATCGGGCTTATTTTTGGTCAAAAATTAATTTTGTTGTATAATAAATTTATGAAAAAAACAAAACCAAAAACAAAAAAAGAAACAGGAAAAGCGAAAATGGTCGCGGTTGTAGCTGCAGTGACAGCGTTATTGGCAGCCAGTGGACTAACTGGTTATAAATTGGTTAAAGAGGGGAACTATGGAGGCGTGGAGAAGAATCTGCATGAGGTGGTGCGAGTGGTGGATGGTGATACTTTTGAAATAGCAGGCAAAGGTGCAGAAGTTATTACTGTTCGGATTTTGAACATGTCTGCGCCTGATAGGGGTGAGTGTTATTATTTGGAATCCAAACAAGCTTTGACGGATTTGTTGAAAAATAAAAAAGTAAAATTAGAAAAAGATGTTTCTGGGGTGGATGGTTATAATCGGTTTTTACGGCATGTTTTTATTTCTTCTGAAACAGAAGATGACGATAATTTGATTGTGGCTAAATATATGATTGAGAAAGGTTTTGCCAAAGTTCAGCCTGTTTTGCCAGATGTCAGGTTCAAGACCTATTTGGCTCGATTTGGAACTTTAGCAGAAGAAGAAAAGTTGGGAGTTTGGGATGGATGTAAAGGAAGATTGCCGAAAAATTTTGCTGAAACGACTAATGCTCAGCCAGAAAATGAAGATTGTTTGATCAAGGGCAATGTTTCTCAAAACAACGGAGAAAAAATCTATTTCTTCCCTGAATGTCCTTCTTATTCTCAAGCCAAAATCGACCCTTCTAAAGGTGAGCGTTATTTTTGCACCGAATCTGAAGCTCAATCTGCTGGTTTTAAACTTTCTGGCGGCTGTACCACAATTTTTAAGAAAAAATAAAAACCGACTGAGCATGTTTAGTGCTAAGCCGGTTTTTGAAATAGTTGATATTTTATCAAATTATTTCTTCAATGCTGTCTAATCCTTCTACGGGATTATCTATGGAAATTTTTACTAGCATCGTTTTGTTTTTAATGTTCCTGAAACCGAGAGCGGCCAAAAAAGATCGAGTGGTGATCAGAAGGGTTTTGTTTTCCAAGATTTCAATAGAGTTGAGAGCTCGGAATTCATTTATTTCTAAATCCCCGAAAATTTTTAGATAGACGCTAGGCTCAATTTCTAAGGCCATTTGCATGTTGATTTCTTTTTGCGAATCTCCACAAATTACAGTGGAGTATTTAGGTAGATTTTTTGAAATGGCTCTCATCGAAAAGAAACCTTTTCCAGTGAGAATGAGACCTTTTTCTTCTTCTGGCGGAATTATTGCATAAATAATTTTACTCTCAGACATAATTTAAATCTCCTATTTTGAATTGATTAAAGTGCTGTTTCTTTTGAACGATAATATTAACATTATTATTAATAATTAGCAAGATAATTTTTAAATTGCTATTTTTCAATATCTAAAATAATCGAGTTAATAATTTTATAAAAATATGAAAATTTATTATTACAAAGGCAAAATTATTTAATAAGTAAAAATAAAAATATGAAAAAAGGAATGTGTTGTGGTACTGAGGATTGTGGAGGCGTTTTTTATGTGCTTGGATTGGTTGGAGCTGCGTTTTATTATATTTCGGCTGCAGTTGGTTTCTGGGCTGGAGTAATCGGTCTTTTGAAGGCAATTATCTGGCCGGCATTTTTGGTTTTCGAGTTACTCAAATTCTTGGGAGCGTAAATAAATAATAAAAAATAAAAGACAATCAATTACGTAATTGATTACGTAATTCAAAAAAACCAGCCTGGGCTGGTTTTTGTCTTAAATCCTAAATCCTAAATCCTAAATCCTAAATCTTAAATTCTAATTCTGATTTAAATCAGAATTTTTCTCAACCAAAATTACAGTTTTAGTGCCTTTAAGAATATCGGCTTTTTTGCCAGGGAAGTCGCGAATGGCATTCCAGAGAATTTTGTAAGAGTATCTATAGTTTTCGCCTCGACGAGTGCCTGGGTCGTGAGTGATGAATTCTTGTTTGTTATCATCATAGCCAACAATTACTAAAGCGTGATAGAGAGGTCCGGGGATTCGAAAATAGGGATTGTTGAGTTCTCGACCAGCGGCTGGAATAATGAAAATGCTTCCTTCGGATAATTCTTTTTTCATATATTCGATATTTTCTTCCCAGTTTATTTCTATTTGAGAGGCTTCTTTGTCGGGAATTTCTACTTCTGACGCTGGAACGCTTTCAGCTTCAGTTTCTACAATATTTTCAGAAATAATCGCTGGTGTTTCTGAGATTTCAGCGGGTGCATTAAATTCAATTAATTGATATTCTTCACTGTAAAATTCTTGGGCTAATTCAATCATTTCTTTGGCGGTTAGATCTTTGTGGGATCCAAAGTAGGTTTTCTGAAAAGTTACCATTTTTTGAATTTCATTTTCAGCATCATGAATTTCAATTTTCTCGGTTTCGATCAAATAATTATGAGCCATTATAATAGAGGCTTCCTCACAAGCTTCATCATGAAGATTATCCCATTTAGCGTAGGGCGCTTGAGAAGTGAAGGCTAAAGAATTTAAATGCTTAGTAGGTAAAGTTTCATCCTCGGTAGCTTCTTCAGTTACAATGGCAATTTCCTCGGGTGTTTTAGATAATTCAGGATTTTTCATAATAACTGGCTGAGTAGCTTCAATAAAATTAACGGGCTGACTCAGTTCTTGCCCTTTTTCGTTAACCCAAAAAACCGCTCCAATCAAAATGGCAATAGCTAACGGTAGAAACAAATAGAATTTTTTCATAAGTATTAACTTATTGGTATTTTTATTCTATCATATTTAGTTTTAGTTCCAAACACTTTTCAAACAATCTTTTTTTCTGTAGAATGGGACTATTCTTTTCAAGGATAATTTTTTTTCGGGAATCGTCTAATGGTAGGACAACAGGTTCTGATCCTGTCAATTGGGGTTCGAATCCCTATTCCCGAACATATCAAAAATAAAAGCGCCCTTCACGGGTGCTTTTATTTTGGATTTATTTTGAAGATAGGGATTCGAACGAACGGAAGCCCAAGGTTGAGAGCTGGCGAGCAACTATAGAGAGTGGGCTGAGTTCCGGGGAGGAGCCACTTAATGAATACGAGCTGAAAGCGAAGTATGAATTTAGTGAGCTGACCCTCGAATCCCTATTCCCGAACAAACCAAGCCTGCAAGGGCTTTTTAGTTTGTTCAGGAAGGGGATGAGAAGTTCATACTCGTAAGCGAAGCGTCGGGTGAATCCCTATTCCCGAACACTAAGAAAGCAAAAAAGCTCTAACGGGCTTTTTTATGGTGCGTTCTTTAGCTATTCGGGAATAGGGATTCGAAGGGAGCGAGAGAAAGAGAGCTGGAGAGTAACTATAAAAAGTGGATTGAGTTTCGGGGAGGAGCCACTTAATGAGTGCGAATCGAAGACGCAGTACGAATTTAGTGCGCTGATCCTCTAATCCCTATTCCAGAGAGAATTTACAAAACTTTTGAATAATCCGAAAACCATCCCGTTCCGTCTCTTTTGTAGTTAAAAACCTTTAATCTTAAGGCGAAAAAGATTATTTATTGATAAATTTGATACATTCCATTGACAATTATCAACCAATATGCAACAATAGAACTAATGAATCTGCTGGTGCTGTTTAGCAATAAACGGCACGTAAAGAAGGTTCTCACAATTTTTAATGGATTCAAGTCGATTTTCTGTTAGAGTTGTTTAAATTTAATAATGCAATAGTTATGCAAGGTATTGTTGAAAAAATAACAGACAAAGGGTTTGGTTTTATCAAACACGAAGATCATGAAAAAGGTATCTTTTTCCACGCTACTTCTTTAGTAGATGTAGATTACAATGATCTAAACGAAGGTGATAAAGTTGAATTCGAATTGACTGAAACACCACGAGGCTTGAATGCTTCAAATGTTACTCTAGTTACTGAATAATAACTTTAGAAAACATAGTTTACTAAAAACCCCCGCTTCGGCAGGGGTTTTTATTTTGTATACTATTTTTGCGGGGGAAGTTTAATTTTTTTTAAAAAGTTTTGATAGCCAATTAGGGTGATTTTCAGTTTGTGACAAAGTGGTCTGATCGAGAGGTTTTTCTTCTTTCGATACAGGAATAGTTTTTTTAACTTCCTGAAAAATTCGAACTAATTCTTGTTTGACCTCGGGGCTATCATAGTCCGCATTGTGGGCTTTTTGACCAGCATAAACAGTTCCACTTTGATCGAGGTGAAGATCAAAAATTAATTCATCATCTATTTCCTTTAAATAAAGATGAAAACGGGGATAGCGATTCCCGGTAATTTTTCGAACAAAACTTCCTTTTTGAGTTTTTCGGTTAAAAATCGAAAAATAACCACAATTTTTAAGAACATTTTCGGGAGTATGAGTTAAATTGGTAGTTGTTTTAAATTTCATTTAGTTTGTATTGGGCTTTTTAATATTTATATTATTATATTTTTTATTTATAAAATTGTCAATCAAAAGAAGTCATTTTTTTGATATAATTTTTTATTGAAGTCTAGTTAGAAAAAAATGGGGGATTTTGATAAAGTAGCATTTTTAAATAGTTATTAACTATGATATAATTTAAATATAGATAGTAATGTCTTAAGCATAATAATATGAGAATCGGAATAGATGCTAGAATGATTCTGAGTCCCAAAAAAAGTTCTGAAATAGGAGTGGGACATTATACTTATCAGTTAATTAGACATTTACTGAAAATTGACAAGCGCAATAAATATGTGTTGTTTTTCGATTCAAAAGTTAGAAATAAAGATTTAAAAAAGTTCTCTAATGAAAATATAAAAAATGTTGAAATTCGATTTTTTCCTTGGTCGGATTATAAGAAATATTTGCCAGGAATTTATCGAGAATTAATGGAATTGGGAGTTTTAAATAAGGCTAATTTGGACGTACTTCATGTAACTTCGCCTGATATTAGAGTGCCTTTGGCTTATCAAGGGAAAGTAATTTGTACTTTTCAAAATCTGAGTGTTTATCAGTGGCCGGATTTGTTTTCTCGAGGAGAGCGACTCAAAGCTAGATATAATAGGCAATTTATGGCTAAAAAATCAGATTTCGCTATTACCACTTCGGAAATTGGATGTACAGAATTAGAGAAAAATTTGAAAATCAAAAAAGCCAAAATTACAGTAATTAAAAACGGAGTGGATAGAAGATTTTTTAGAAAAGAAAGAAAATCTGATAATGCAATTGATGAATATTTAGCTGATAAATTTAATATTAAAAAAAGTTTCATTCTTTTTACTGGAACAATTGATCCGATTAAAAATATTACTCGACTCATAGAGTCTTTCTGGCAATTTAAAAATAAATCCATTCGAAATAATAATTTTTTGAAGTGTCAATTGGTAATCAGTGGTAAAAGAGGTTGGCTGGCGGATGGATATACTGAATTGATAAAAGATTTTATTTTAGAGAAAGATGTAATTTTTCTAGGATACGTTGACGGAAAAGATTTAAAAAAATTATTTAAACGAGCTCAATTTTTTGTGATGCCCTCTTTGTATGAAAGTTCAGGGATGACAGTATTGGAAGCTATGGCCTGTAAGACTCCTTGTTTGGTTTCGGATATTGATTCTTTGAGAGAAATTACAGAAGGTGTTGCTGAGTTTGTAAATCCTTTTGATATTCGTGGTTTTTCATCTAAGCTAGCTAGTCTTTTGGATGATGAAAAAAGAAAACTTGATTTAGCCGAAAAAGGTTATGAAGTAGCTCAAAAATATTCTTGGAAAAAATGTGCCGAAGAAACCCTTGAGCTTTATGAAAAATTAAACAAAAATTAAAAAAATAGTGAAACTCTGGACAAAATATTGATTTTTGGTATAATTTCTTTTGTTATTGTTAGCATAAGGGCATATAGCTCAGTTGGTTAGAGCGCTACACTGATAATGTAGAGGTCTCAAGTTCGAATCTTGATATGCCCACCATGAGTAATCTTAAACAAACAAAGATTTCTACTGCAAATTCAAATTTTTAGCTAAATTTTTTGAAAATTTTCTCCACTTATGTATATAAGTATCGTAAATATTTCAAATAATTTATCTTAAAAATTTTAATTTTCGTAACGAAATTTTGCTTGTTTAAGATTACTTAAATTTAATCTATATTGAAATTTGTTTATAATTATCGGGCCAGTAGCTCACCTGGTAGAGCACCTCATTTGCACTGAGGAGGTAGCGGGTTCAAGTCCTGTCTGGTCCACAAATCAAAAATCGCGTAAGCGATTTTTTATTTTGGACCAGAAGAGAGTGCACTGCTGCACTCTCGTCAGGACTTGAAAACCGGAGCGCTGTGTGAGTTTGGTGAGTGAAGCGAACCAAGGCGAACACCGCGAGGCAAGGTCATGAAATTTTTTCGTCAGAAAAAATATTCCCGACCAAGTCCCGTCTCTTCTTAAAATAAAATTCAAAGATAATCCCTTTCTGTCAGGACTTGAAAGCCGGAGCGCTGTGTGAGTTTGGTGAGTGAAGCGAACCAAGGCGAACACCGCGAGGCGGGGTCGAAAGATTTTTTCGTTAGAAAAAATATTCCTGACTTAGTTTATTCATTTTCTCCCTTGAATCAAACTTAATTTCAAGCTAAAATCAAGCTGTATATTAAAACAACTTCAATCTAATTTAAATAAATATGCCAAACTTAAAAAATTCCGAATATAATTTCAAAAAAATTGAAAAAAAGTGGAAAGATAAATGGGAAGCCGATAAGCTATACCAACCAAATTTAGAAAAGGCTGAAAAACCTTTTTATAATCTTATGATGTTCCCCTATCCTAGTGCTGAAGGCTTGCATATTGGAGGAGTTTATACCTTTACTGGCGTTGATACTTTTGGTAGATATAAAAAAATGCAAGGATATGATGTTTTTGAGCCAATCGGATTGGATGGCTTTGGAATTCACAGCGAGAACTATGCCATGAAAATTGGTGAACATATTAAAGAAGTTTCCCAGCGAACGGAAAAGACTTTTTATCGACAGCTTTCTTCTATTGGAAATATGTATGATTGGTCAAGGACAGTGGAGACTTATAAACCAGAATATTATAAATGGACACAGTGGCTATTTTTAGAACTTTTCAAAAAAGGATTGGCTTACCAAAAGAAAGCCAAAGTTAATTGGTGCCCGTGGTGTAAGACAGTTTTATCAGATGAGCAAGTTATTCAAGGGCAGTGTGAGCGCTGTGAAAGTGTGGTTGAAAAAAAGGAACTTAAACAGTGGTTTTTTAAGATTACTGATTACGCTGAAAAACTTTTAAAAAATTTGGATTGGATTGATTGGTCAGAAGACGTCAAAACTAACCAACGCAACTGGATTGGAAAATCGGAAGGAGCTCGAGTAAAATTTCAAGTGAAAAATAAAAAAGAAGCTGTTTTGATTTTACATGGATGGGAAGATAATTCTCAAGGAGGGTGGATTCCCGAAACTAAAAAATATTTAGAAAAACTGGGACATAAAGTTTTGGCCTTTGATGCTCCGAATACTGAGAAGCCAGTTTTTGAGGAATGGTTTGATTTTATTGATGCTAAAATTCAGGAAAATAAGTTAGAAAATTTTTCTATCATTGGACACAGCATGGGCGGACTTTTAGCTTGCAAGTTGGCAGAAAAATATTCATTAAAGAATTTAGTTTTAGTGGCGCCAGTAGGGCCAAAGGGTTCTGAAAATTATCTTAAACAATTTAAAGACAAAATTACCGCTGAAGAATTTGAGGTTTTTGAAAAATATCAAAACAGAGAATTAGATATTCAAAAAGTTAAAAGTAATTCTGTTTCAATCCAGTTTATTTTTGGAGAAAAAGATCCTTGGATTACAAAAGAAATAAGAGAATTTTATCAGAAAAATTTCCCCGAAGCTAGTTCTCAGATTTTAAAAGGAAAAGGTCATATTTCTGAGGATGAGGGCGTTAAGAAATGCGAAGAGTTGGAAACTCTTTTCGATATTGATTTGGAAGTTTTCACCACTCGACCAGATACGCTTTTTGGAGCGACTTATATGGTTTTGGCGCCAGAACATCAATTGATTGAAAAATTTAAAGATCAGGTTGAAAACTGGGGCGAAGTTAAGAGCTATGTCAAAAAAGCAAAATCAAAATCTGAACAGGAAAGAAAAGAAGAAGAAAAAGAAAAGACTGGCATTGAAATTAAAGGAATTAAAGCTATCAATCCAGTCAATGGAGAAGAAATACCAATTTGGATCGCTGACTATATTTTAGCTGGTTACGGAACGGGTGCGATTATGGCGGTTCCCGCTCATGATGAACGAGATTTTGAATTTGCTAAGAAATTTGATCTTGAAATTAGGCAAGTTGTTGCAATGACAAAAGAGGATCAAAAATTTGAAGACAAATGGAATCCGTATTACTCCAGTCCAGGTCAATCCGTTAATTCAGATTTTTTAGATGGGCTAAAAACCGATGAGGCTAAAGAAAAAATGATTAAATGGCTTGAAGAAAAAAATCTTGGCGAAAAATCAATCGACTATAAACTTCGAGATTGGTGTGTTTCCCGTCAACGTTATTGGGGGCCTCCAATTCCAATTATTTGGTGTGAAGCTTGCGGTAAAAAAGAAGGCCTAGATGGAGCTAAAGCGATTCCAGTTCCAGAAAAAGACCTGCCAGTCGAATTACCAGATATAGAAGATTTTTTGCCAGAAGGAAAAGGAAAAGGGCCTTTAGCGAAAAACAAGGAATTTGTAAAAACTACTTGTCCAGTTTGCGGATCACCAGCCGAAAGAGAAACTGATGTTTCTGATCCGTTTGTGGATTCAGCTTGGTATTTTTTGCGATATCCATCAACTGAATTTGACGACGTTGCTATTAGCAAAGAACGATCCAAAAAATGGTTGCCAGTCGATAGTTATATTGGAGGCAAAGAGCATACTGTTTTGCATCTTCTTTATTCTAGGTTTATAACTATGGTTTTAAATGATCTTGGTCATATTGAGTTTGAGGAGCCCTATAAAAGATTTTTTGGGCATGGTTTGATTACTAAAGATGGAGCTAAGATGAGCAAATCCAAGGGAAATGTTATCAATCCAGACGAAATGATAGAAAAATATGGAGTGGATGTAGTGAGACTTTATTTGAGGTTTTTGGGAGATTTTTCTCAAGGTGGTGATTGGCAAGATAATGGTGCCGCAGGAATGGCGAAATTCGTGAATAAACTTTGGCAGACTTTCTTTGACTTGAAAGGAGCAGAACGAGGTATAAAAAAAACTCAAATGATTGATAAAACCATTAAGGTTATCGGAGAAGATCTGGAAAAACTTTCTTTCAACACTACCGTGGCTCGTTATATGGAATTTGTTAATTGGGTGAGAGAAAATTCAACTGATTTTAATCAAGAGCAGGTTCAAAAAATTAAAGAAACTTTAGCTTTAGTTTTAGCGCCTTTAGCTCCTCATATCGCCGAAGAATTTTGGTTTAGCTTGGGAAATAAAAATTCTATTTTTACTGAAAAATGGCCGGTTTATAACAAAGACAATCTCGAGGATGATCAATTTGAACTAGTAATTCAGGTCAATGGAAAAGTTCGAGACAGAATTAAAGTCACCATAAACATTACCGAGGAAGAAGCCAAAAAAGCAGGGCTTGAATCAGAAAAGATTAAAAACTATCTTGATGGACGTGAAGCTCGAAAGGTCATTTACGTTCAAGGAAAATTAATTAATATTGTAATTTAATGTTTTTAAATAAAAGCAAGAAAAATAAAGATAGGGGAAAAATGCCCGAAATTTTCATCAAAACTGCCAAGATGTGTGGAATGTCTGAGCAGTTAAAAAGCTCTAATCAGTTTCAAGTTGAGGGTAATCGAGTTTTCGAAACAAGTTTTCCCAAAGGAGTTAAAGCTTTTTACAGGGAAACTAAAAATGGAATTGAAGCTAAAGTAATTATTAAAAAAAATCAAAAAATAAAAGAACCTTTATTTTTCTGTTTTGGGATAGAAGGAGAAAGAGAAGTTCAAGGTATTTATCCGGAAATTATTTTTGAAGAAAATTCTGAAGCTACCATTTATTCTCATTGCAGTTTTCCTAATTCTAAAGATAATCGTCATGAAATGGATGGTTATTTTACAATTGGTAAAAATGCCAAATTCAATTATATTGAACAACATTACCATGGTGAAAAATCAGGAGCAACTGTGGTGCCTTATTTAAATATCAAAATCAAGGAAGGCGGTCAATTTAACAGTGATTTTAATTTGGTCAAGGGAACTGTTGGTAAACTAGAAGTAAAATTAGAAGTTTTTCTTGATAAAAACGCTCGAGCTGAAATTAAAACTAAAGTTTTTGGAACTAATGAAAAAGACAATGTTAGAATAACTGACATAGTTCATCTTAACGGTGAAAATAGTAAAAGTTTAGTTATAATGCGAGCGGCTGCTAAAAATGGGGGAAAAGTTTGGATGCAAGGAGAAACTTATGCTAAAGCCCCAGGAGCCTTTGGGCATATCGACTGCCAAGAGATTGTGATTGGCAAAAATTCGGTTGCTAAAGCCGTCCCAATTGTAGAAGTGACCAATGATCAAGCTCGAGTTACTCACGAGGCTTCAGTGGGCAAAATAAATCAAAAAGAACTAGAAACCCTAATGACCCGAGGTTTAAACGAAGACCAAGCCACAGAACTCATAATCAATGCCTTAATGAAATAATTGTTATGCAAATATTAAAAATAAAAGAGTTTTGGAAAAAAGAAAAAACAAATCTAATAATACTTTTTCTTATTATAATAGTCGCTTCTATTTTTAGATTGTATAATTTTGAAGAATGGTTTCACTTTAGGAATGATCAAGCTAGAGATGCTATTATGGCTAGCAGAGTTTTAGACGGAGGTTTAGAAAATTTAAGATTATTAGGACCCAAAGCAGGCGGATCAGCTTTACATCTGGGGCCTATTTTTTATTACTTTCAAGCCTTTTCTTGTTGGATTTTTCAAAGCAAGGAACCTCCTATTATGGCAATTCCTGATTTACTATTTTCAATCGCAATTATCCCTTTACTGTATTTTTTTATTAGAAATTTATTTTCTAACAAAACCAGTTTGTCCATAACCGCTATTTATGCGTTTTCTTATGTGGCTATCCAATATTCAAGGTTTGCTTGGAATCCAAATTCATTGCCTTTCTGGAGTTTGTTATTAGTTTTTTCTATTTATAAAGTAGCAGTACTTAAGAATCGAGAAAAGGCAGGCTGGTTTTTGATATTAGCCGGATTTTCGTATGCAGTTGCTAGTCAGCTTCATTTTGTAGCGTTGGCTGGGCTCCCGATTTTTATCTTTATTTTTTGGCTTAAGTATCTACCCAAGAAAATTAATTGGAAATTTTGGCTGGGTTCAATTTTGGCGGTCTTTGTTTTATATATTCCAGTTTTAGCGAGTGAAATAATTACTGATGGAAATAACTCAAAACAGTTTATTCATACAGTTGAAAATCGTGGAAAAGAAAAAAAAGATAAAACTATTTTTGAAAAAATTACTAAAACTACTGAAAACTATGGAAAATATTATTCTTTTTTTCTAACATCAATAAATGACAATGAAGTTGAAAGTATTTATTCTATAGGAAAAGTATTTATTTTTGGATCAATCATTTTTTTGTTTCTAGTCTGGAAGAAAAAATTTATAAAAGTTAATAGCAAAAAGAAAAAACTTCTTTATTATCTATTTTTCGCTTTTTTCCTTGGGTCTTTAATTATTAGCTATAAATTATCTCATGAGATAAATAAACCGAGATATTGGTTTGCTCAAGCTATTATCCCTTTCATCTTTTTCGGATTTTTTCTCGAAAGTTTGTTTAACTCCAAAAGAAGGTGTTTGACAAGATTGGGCTGGTCACTCGTTTTTATTATAATTGCTTTAAATCTGAGCGCCGTGATAAACATTTTTTTAAATTTTTCTAATAGAGAAGATGGGGAAAATTTTGGAAGAATAACAACTTCAACTACTAATAGATATAACAGAATAGTGCCTCTTTCAGACATGCGTAGAGTCGTGGATTATATTTATGAACAAAACTCAACAGGTCAAAAAGTTTGTTTAAGCTCCCCGAGCGGTTATGGGGCCAGCTATCAGTATTTATTCCAATTAAAATATCCTGAATTAGAAGTCGTAAGGAATGACAGTTATTTTTCAGATCAAATGAGGAAAAATTGTAATATTTTTTTAATAAATATTAAAGAAAAAACAAAAGAAAAACAACAAGATATTTTGCATATGGATTTTAAAACAAAAAATTCATTTCGAGCAGGTGTGATAAGAGTTTATGACATTGAGCCTTTAGAAAATGATCTTAGCGATGAATATCGAATTGAGTTTGAAGCAGAGAAAAAAATAGATCAAATTGAAAAATTAGAAGAGGAGCCAGATGATGAAGTTGAAACAATACCGATGAAAGTTTGGGCAGATTTTTTTAATAGATAATTATTTTGATGAAAAATAATTTCACTGTGGTAGAATGTATTTAAATAACAATTAATCAAAAAAATGACTGAAAAAAAATTTGAATTAAATGCGGATTCTAATATTTTAGAAACTATTGAGAATTATCCTGAAGCAGCTGAAATTTTTGCTAAACATGGATTGCCTTGTCTCGGTTGTGCTGCGGCTCGGTTTGAAAAACTATCTGATGTAGTTAGCGAGTTCGGAATTGATTTAGATAAGTTAATGGAAGACCTAAAGGCAACTAAAAAATAATTGAAATAGGGATGCCAATGAAACAATTGTCCTCGGATGATTTTGAAGAATTAATTAAAAAAAAGAAGGTTCAACTCTTAGACGTTAGAGAGCTTTTTGAATTTCAACAGGGGCACATTAAGGGATCAAAATTATTTCCATCAACTCATTTTTCTGAAGAATTGGAAAAATCAAAAATTAACAAAACTGATAAAATTGCACTTTATTGTCGAAGCGGTAGTCGAAGTTATTTTATTGGTGAACAATTAAGCCAATTAGGTTATAAGAATATATTTAATTTAGAGATGGGGATAATAGAATGGCTAGAATACGGCAAAAAGTTAGCGAAATAGGGAAGCTTTATTTTTGGCACATTTCTTTGTTGAAACCTCCGCTTCTCTCTCGACGTATCAGTTTAATACGTCTCATCCGATGCTCAGTTTCGCCTCGAATCGTGCTCAAAAATGAAAACTTCTTGGTTTTTATTCGGATAGTATTATAACAAAAAAACAAAATGATTAAAAAAATTGCTAATTGCTTTATGAACGGTGAAAAATCCTCAAGGTCTATTTTAAACGCTGCTTTTTTGGTGGCCAGTTTGGGATTGGTCAGTCGTTTGTT
>Ga0208904_1000496_pt1 | contig 33044 bp, 35 predicted proteins | sample AntAceMetag02UKB_FD_184774 | JGI IMG/M metagenome (GOLD analysis project Ga0208904, IMG submission 184774) | Saline lake microbial communities from Ace Lake, Antarctica - Antarctic Ace Lake Metagenome 02UKB (SPAdes) (version 2) | ecosystem: Environmental > Aquatic > Non-marine Saline and...
TCTTATCAGAAGCATTTATACATTTCATTAAATTATCAAAGAATTCTTTTTCAAATTTCAACATATTCTCAAAATCCTGTTTTGAAATCCCTGTTTCAGCAGCAATTAAAATCAAATCAAGGATTTTCTTCCTTCTCCTCAACATAAGCTCCTTAAACAAGGTCACTGCATTTTCAAGTTGTTTCTTGGTCTTAATAATAACTTCTGAAAAAATATCATCTTCTTTAGAAGCAACCTCTTTCTTTTCTTTCAAATAATTAGAAAAATCAGAAATAAATTTTTCAGTCAATTTCTGCAACTGCTTAGAATATCTTTCTTTTCTTGCTGCTTCGTAAATGTCATTATATGTTATCATTTTATTACTCCCAAAGCGTTTACGCAACTTCCATCGGAGGCTCTTAAAGAAGTTGCCCACCGGAACAAGAAAGGAAATTCTAGCCCCCAGAAAAAGGGGTCCCTTGGTAGGGAAGAACCGCTTAGGTTCTTTCGTGCTTCGTGGATGTCGTTGTAAATTATCATGAAAAAAACACGTATTAAGGATTTTTAATGATTGTTATTATAAAATTCTATTTAAGAAATCCAACCTTCTCTAAAAGTTCCTTACCAAAAATTCTCCCAAACTTTCCTTTCCTTGCCTCTTTTTCATTAAATTGCTTTTCTCTTGGGATTGAATTATTATAAAACAAAACAGGAACCGGATCAGAAGAATGCAATTTAAGTTTACAAGGAGTAGAATGGTCTGCTGTAACAACAACTTTAATTTTATTTTTAGGCGCAAACTTCCTCAAAAAATTAAATAAAATCTTATCGATATGCTCAAGCATCATCTTCTTCTCAATCGGCTTATTATCATGCCCAGGGAAATCTGTTTCCTTTATGTGGACATAAGCATAATCTACTTTTTTATGGTTCTTCTTTAAAACCTTAATTGAAAATTTACATGATTTTTTTAAACCATCCCAAAGATTTTCATAAGCATCAAAACTTTTTAATTTAGGATAATCAAACGAAAAATTTTTCATTCCAGATACTTTTGAGAATCCTTTTTCCATAGGCATATAGGAAATAGAAATCCATTTTTTATAGAGTTTTAATTTAGGTGGTTCTATTCCGGCACCCCTAACAAAAAGACAATTCGCAGGGAGTAAACCTCTTCTTCGTCTTTCTTCATTAACAGGATGCTTATCTAAAACCTCATAAGCTTTTTCTAAGAATTCGTTTAAAACATTTACCGTATATTGAGAATTCTCTTCATCATCTAAAGCCTTAGAAAATCCCAATTTAGTTGCATCGCTAAATTTTCCTTGAAGATATGTTAAATCATTTCCAAGGATATTATCTGAAAACCCTCCTCTGAAAACTAAGACCCCTCTATGTTGAATAGTTGGTTCAAAAACAAATTTGAAGGGAAGAGTTATTTTATTCAAAGCTTTAGCTAAAATACTTGCTTCTTCATTTGTCAATGTCCTCCCTGCCCTTCTATCAATTACGTTTCCTTTCTTAAAAGAATCAATTGTAGCAAAATTAGCTCTCAGCGCCAAATCCCCTCTGGTGAGTTTAATTCCCGCACCTATTGCTTCTAATTGCCCTCTTGTACTTGAAATCAAATCATTACCAAAAATAGAAACAATTGCCTCATCTGATTCAGGTGTAAATCCGGGCTTAACAGGATACATATAACCAATCTCACTTCTCGTGGCTAAAAAATCCAAATTCGGCATCTCCGCAGATTCCAACGGCGTCTTATCTCCAAGTTGTTTACAAGGTAAATCGCCCATACCGTCAATTATCACTAAAATCCCTTTCATATCTAAATAAAAACTAACATCTTTATAAAAATTTATGTTCAATAAGACCTACACAATAAATATTAAATATTCACTTCATACTTAAAAACTTTATCATAAGGAATAAACCATTTAATTGCTTCTTCCTTAGAAGTATTTTCCATAATCATCTTAAATAATCTTATAGAATTTCCATGGGCAGAAATAGCGACATTAACTTTATTTTTTTTAATGAACTTTTTTAAATAAATAATAAAACTCTTCACCCTCTTCTCTACATCTTCAAAAGACTCACCATTAGGAGCCGCAACATTATATCCTCTATGAATTGCCTTATATTCTTCTTCTCCTAAAAATTTCTCTACTTTCTTTCTAAATTTTAGATTTAAATTTTCAATAGCATCTCCTTCAACCCTTAAATCATAAGATTTTTTACCAATTTTTTTAATAAACTCCTTATGGGTCGTCCCTTCTAAATCCCCATAACTTCGTTCAATCATTCTATTATCAATAAGAATCTTTTTACATTCTGGATGATATTTCAGAATATAATTCAACGTCTCTTTAGAACGAGGCAATACCGTATAAAAAGCCACCTGAAACTTCTTACTCTTCAACAATTTTGCAACCTTCTTCGCATCCATTTTTCCACGCCAGGTAAGCTGAGTATGCTTATGCCCAGTAAAAAACCCTTTAACATTAAACTCAGTTCTTCCATGCCTAAACACATAAATATTATAATTCACCATCTCATTAAAATTAAATCAAACATATTTATAAATCTCTCCCTATTAATTTAATCATGTTCTCCAAATTAAAAGAAAAATTAAAATCTTGGACAAAAAAAGTTTCAGAAGAAAAAGAAATTAAAATTCTTAAACAAGAGTTTATTGAACCACCTGTTAAATTCAATGTAGGAATTCAGAAATTTGAACCAGATTTAGAAAAAATAGAAAATCTCCCTAAACTTACAGAAGAAAAAAATTTCTTAAAAAAGATTACTTCTAAAGTAAATAAAATGAAAATCTCAGAAAAAGAGTTTGATGTTTATTCTGAAGAACTAGAAATGTTGCTTTTGGAAAATAATGTTGCATTGGAAGTTGCTGAAAAAATAATTGGAATGCTAAAAGAAAAAATTGTTGGAAAAGAATTATTAAAAAAAGAAATTGAAAGCGAAATAAAAGATTCGTTCAAAGAAATAATTGAAGAAATTTTAATTAAACCTTTTGATTTATTTGAGCAAATTAAAGAAAAAACTTCAGATCAAGCTAAAGATCCTTATGTTATTTTATTTTGTGGGATTAATGGAACAGGAAAAACCACAACTGTTGCAAAAGTTGCAGAAGCACTAAAGAAAAAAAACGTCTCTTGTGTGCTCGCAGCATCAGATACTTTTCGTGCTGCTTCAATTGAACAACTAAAAAAACACGGAGACAAATTAGGTGTAAAAGTAATTGCACAAGAATATGGCTCAGACCCTGCAGCAGTCGGTTTTGACGCAATCCAATACGCAAAAAAGAATCTGATTAACTGTGTTTTGATTGACACAGCAGGAAGAATGCACACTTCAAAAAACCTCTTAAAAGAAATTGAAAAAATCTCAAGAGTCTGCAAACCTGATTTAAAAATTTATGTTGGTGAAAGCCTAACAGGAAACGACGCAATAGAACAAGTGAAAAACTTTGACTGGGAAATCGGCATTGACGGAATCATTCTCACAAAAGCAGACATTGACGAAAAAGGCGGCACAGCCCTATCAGTCGGCTATGTCACAAAAAAACCAATTCTTTATTTAGGCACTGGCCAAGAATATGATAAGATTGAACCCTTTGACAAACAGAAATTTATTAGACGATTAGGATTGTAAATAACTCTTCACTAATTTGGAAGTATTATCAAAGGAATCTAACTGAAATTGAGTTAGACAAAAAGTAGTATAATTTCCAACAACAACCCCCATTAAATGTACTAATTTTCTACCTACATTTTCCTCTTCAATAAAATGTTTTTCCCTTCTCATCCATTCCCTAATATTAAAAACATCGTGATTTCTTTTTCTCGCCATAATTACTCTTTGTTCAGCTAAATTATATCCAAACAAAAAATCTTCTTTTATTTGATTAACTTCCATAATTAAACTACTTCTCCTTAATTTAAAAATATTTATATTCAAACCAAAACCTTATTAATTCTCTATTTACTCTTCTTACTATGTTAGAAAAACTAGGAGAAGTCTTAAAAAAAGCAACAAACAAAATAGCAAATGCTATCTTCTTAGATAAAAATTTAGTGGACACCATAGTAAGAGATTTGCAAAGAGCCCTGATTGAAGCAGATGTAAATGTTATCCTTGTAAAACAATTATCAGATAAAATCAAAAAAGCAGCAATTGACGAAAGAATCAAAGAAATAGATAAAAAAGAGCACATCATAAAATTATTACATGACGAACTTGTGCAAATTCTTGGGGAGCACAAACAATTGAAATTGCAAAAGCAAAACAGAATTATGCTCATGGGATTATATGGTGCAGGAAAAACAACAACAATTGCAAAGCTTGGAAATTATTATGCTAAGAGGGGAAACAAAGTTGCCTTGGTTGGTCTGGATGTTCATAGACCTGCTGCAAAAGAGCAATTAAAACAACTTGCTGAAAAAAACAAATTAACTGCTTTTATAGAATTTGAAGAAGACGATGCAATCAAAACTTGGAAAATTATTGAACCAAAATTAAAAGATTACAATGTTATTCTGATTGACACTGCAGGACGGCATAATTTAGACAGAGAATTAGCAAAAGAAATAAAAGACTTGAACAAATACATTAATCCAACAGAATCAATTTTAGTAATGCCTGCGGATATTGGACAAGCAGCAAAAAAACAAGCGCAAGAGTTCAAAGATGCTGTGGATATTTCAGGCGTAATAATCACGAGAATGGATTCTTCTGCAAAAGCAGGAGGCGCCTTAACAGCCTGCGCAGAAACCAAAGCACCAGTTTATTTTATTGGAACAGGAGAGAAAGTAAATGATTTAGAAGAATTTAATCCAAAATCATTTTTATCAAGATTATTAGGAATGGGTGATTTACAAAATCTAATTGAAAAAATAAAGTCTGTAACAGATGAAGACAAACAAAAGAAAATCCAAGAAAAACTTAAACAAGGAAAACTTTCTCTTGAAGATGTTGTCGAGCAAGTAAAATCAATGGGTGCTCTTGGGGGTTTTGATAAAATAAAATCAATGATTCCTGGCTTGGGCAGTGCAAAAATCCCAGAAGGTGTTTTAGAAACTCAGCAGGAGAAAATCTCAAAATGGGAGCACATTATAAAATCAATGACTCCAGAAGAAAAAGAAAACCCAGAAATATTTGATGATAAAAAAACCGCTGTCTCAAGAATTAACAGAATCGCACGCGGTGCAGGAGTAAACAACTCAGAAATTCGTTCTTTGTTAAAACAATACAAAATGCTCAATGAAATGATTAAAGGCGGAGCAGACATGGACATGTCACAAGGAATGAGTCAGAAACAAATGATGAAACTTGCTAAAAAATTTAGTGGGAAAAAAATTAGGAGGTTTTGAATGAAAAATTTTAAATTAAAAAATATGGCTCGTGGGTGGTTTATAGGAAATTTTCCAAGCGCTGCTTTTCAAACAGATAAATGCGAATCCACATACAAATATTTTAAAGAAGGGGAAACCCCAAAAAAACATTTCCATAAAATATCTACAGAAATAAATCTTATTACAACTGGAAAAGCCCTGATAAATAAAAAGGAATTTAGAAAAGGAGACATATTAGTTGTAGAACCAAAAGAAGTTATATCTTTCAAAGCTTTAACAGATACAACAATTATAACTATTAAAATTCCAAGTATCCCCGACGATAAATATCTTGTTTAAAATGATCCAACAAAAACTAATCGCCCAAGGCGCAGAGGCAAAAATCATTCTTTCAAATGATTTTGTAATTAAAGACAGAATAAAAAAATCTTATAGAATTCCAGAACTTGATAATAAAATTAGAAGACGCAGGACAAAATCAGAAACAAAACTTCTTCTCAAATCTTCTAAAATAATTAATTCTCCTGCACCTTTTTTTGAACCCCAAGTAAGTTATCAAATAAAAATGCCTTTCATAAAAGGAAAAAAACTTTCAGAACATCTTGACAAATTTGATTTGAAAAAGCAGAAACAAATCTGCAAACAAATCGGAGAATCAATTGCAAAACTTCACGAGCACGACATTATCCATGGAGATTTAACAACTTCAAATATGATATTACAAAAAAACAAAATCTTTATTTTGGATTTCGGTCTTGGTTTCATCTCAAGAAAAATTGAAGACAAAGCAGTGGACATTCATCTCCTTAAACAAGCACTTGAAGCAAAACATTTTCAACATTGGGAAATTCTCTTTAAAGAAATAAAAAACTCTTATAAAAAATATCCGGAGTCTGAAAAAGTTTTTCAAAGATTACAAGCAGTTGAAAAAAGAGGAAGATATAAAAATTAATTTTTATTTTTTCTTCTATCTAAAATACCTTTTATTCCAAAACTAGCACTCATCACTAAACCCCCTGCTAAAAAATAAGCAACATCTTCTATTTCAATTTGACAAACATTATCATTATATAATTCTGCTGCGATATAAACTGAATTAACTACAATTTGTGTAACTGTTTTAGCCTTACCATAATCATTTGCCCGGATATTTGATTTAACGACTTCATCTTTATGACATAAATCAGGGTCCCACACAGCCTTACTAGCTTCTTCAACTTGTTTAGTAATACCTCCTCTTTGTTTTTGAGAAATAAAATCAACAATAAAATTTCCAGCCATTGCAAGAGGCAAAGAATACCCTACTCTAGCGAATTCTTGTATAGTAACATATCCTCCAACAAGAACATTTTTTGCCTTGTCTAATAAGGGGTCTAATTTAGCTCCTTCAACAGTTTTTAAGTTCCATTTTCTAGCAAGTTTACCATCAACATAATCACAAGCATATCCTGTTGCAATTAAACCAGCACCATAAAGGCTTGTAGAAGGATTTACTAATAAAGTAATTCCTGCCCCAGTAGATATTGCTCCATAAGCAGAAACCCTATTAGGATGAAAAATTTTCTTTAATAATCCTTTTGCTTCCATTATCGCCTTAAAATTAAACTGCTTAAAAAGATTTCTATAATAATAAAAATAGCCCCTCTAGAATCTTCGAAGAGGTCCTCGTGCCGGGAACGCAGTGAGGCGGTATCGAACCTTGGTTCGAATCAATAGCCCCTCCAGGATTCGAACCTGGGTCCCAGCCTTTCTTTATTTTCTATCTTATTTCAAAGGGCTGTATACTTGACCGCTGTACTAAGGGGCTATGAAAATCAAACCCCTTAAGAATTTATAAAATTAACTAATCCTCAAAACAACTTTTATAAAAAATAGTCCGATTAATATCTTGCTTCTTAGGATTAATCCACCTAAAAAATTTCTTCAACTTCACAGGCTTGTATTCTTCTCCAATCAACGAAGCTGCAAGACGATTATATTCCTGACTTCCCTCGGATTTAGGTTTGTGAATAGTTGAAGGAGTAAATTCAGACAATGCTTTCAACACTTCAACATCGTGTGGAATCATTGCCATCACAGGCACCTCTGCTGTCCTCTCAATATCATCCAACGACAATTCAAAATTTTTATTATAAACTTTATTGATAACCAAACCACTTATTGGCGTCCCTCTCTGCCTCGCAATCTTCACAGATTTCATAGTCATTCCCAAAGTAGGATAATCTGGCGTAGTCACAACAAGCAATTCATCTGAAGCCAAAATCACAGCCAAAGTCTCCTCATTCAACGACGGCGAAGAATCAATAAGAATGACATCATACCTCTTTTTCAAAAGATTAATCTTATCCTTCAACTTCAAAATATTAATCTCCGACCTATAAACTATTGAAGAAGGAATTAAATCAAAATTATCTAATTTATAAATCGCTTGATTAATATTTGCCTTCCTACTTAAAACATCTTGAAGACTCACCTCGGGGTCAATTAAATCCAAATGCAAACCCAAATTAGGCGCAGAAAAATTCGCATCCACAAGCAACACCTTTTTACCAAATCCTGAAATCGCAGCCCCCAACGCAGCAACAACAGACGTCTTTCCTACACCTCCTTTCAAACTAACAACACCAATAACCTTCCCCATAATTTAAATAAATTCCTTACATTTAAAAATTCTTCTAAAAGGTGACACCAAAACTTTAAAAATGAAAATTTCAATCTAATGTAATGCCTAAAGAAAAACTTAAAGAAATAAAAAAAGCTAAAAGATTATCACAATTAGAATTTGAAAAAAAAGTATTGGAACTTTCTGAAAAAGGCCTAACTTCTGAAAAAATAGGAGAAGAACTTCGAAAACAGAAAATTCATCCAAAAGAATATAGTAAAAAAATCTCGAAAATACTTGGAGAAAAACATATTAATCCGGATTTAAAGAATGTCGAAGCAAAATTGGAAAGAGTCAAAAAACATTATGAAAAAAACAAGCAAGACAAAAGAGCAATGAGAGAAAAAGATAGAATCTTTGCACAACTTAGAAAACTCAAAAAATATTTTAAGATTGAAACAAAAAAGAAATAATTATTGATATTCTTAAGAACAGATTAAAAGAGGACCATGATAAAAAATTCTTTAAATGAACAAATAAAATTTGTAGCAGAAAAATTCTTAAAAGAATCTGAAAACAAAGAAATACAAGTGATAAGTCATTTTGACACAGATGGAATTACTTCAGCTACAATAATGATTCAAACATTAAAAAAATTAGACAAAAAATTTTCTGTAAAAATTGTAAAAAGTTTAGAAGAACAATTCATCTTAAAGATTCCAAAAAACAAAATAACTATTTTTTTAGATTTAGCGTCGGGAAGCTTGCATCATATTGAAAAATATCTAAAAAATGTTTATATAATTGACCACCATGAAATTACTCAGGAAATTCCAGAAGATATCCACATAATAAATCCTGAACTTTATGAAAAACAAAAAATAAGCGCGTCTAGTTTGGTTTATCTTTTCTGCAACAATTTAGGTAAAGAAAATAAGGACCTAGCAAAATTAGCCGTACTTGGAATGGTGGGAGACCTTCTAGAAAAAGAAATAGACAAACTAAATAATAACATACTTGAAGATGGAGAAATAAAAAGAAAAAGAGGGTTGTTAATCTATCCTTCAACTAGGCCTTTAAACAGAACATTAGAGTTCTGTTCAAATCCGTTCATACCAGGAGTAACAGGAGACATAAAAGGAGTTCTTGAATTATTAAGAGAAGTTGGATTAAATCCAATTAAAGGAAAGTACAAAAATCTAATAGAATTGAATTCAGAAGAAATGGAAAAACTAGTTACTGCAATAATATTGAGGAACCCAAAAGCGAAACACAAAGAGATGATTGGAGATATTTTTTTAATAAAACTATTCAATAAACTTGAAGATGCAAGAGAATTAAGTGCAATGGTTAATGCATGTTCAAGATTCGGAGAGCCATGTATAGCAATACAACTATGCATGGAAATTACAAACGCAAAAAAAAGAGCAGAATTAATACATGCCAAACACAAACAATTTATTATCTCTGGTTTGAAATTTGTATCAGAAACAGAAAAAATAAAAGGGAATGGTTTTGTAATAATCAACGCAAAAGACAAAATAAAAGACACAATCACAGGAACAATTGCGAGTATTCTTTCAAAATCTTCTTTATATAAAGAAGGAACAATAATAACCACAATGGCTTATTACGACGATAAAATAAAAGTTTCTTCAAGAACAGTTGGAAAAAATGGAAGGAATGTGAGAGAAATTCTGGCGAGAGTAGTTGATGTAATTGGGGGGGAAGTTGGAGGGCATAAATTCGCCGCAGGTTGCATAATCTCTCAAACAAAGGAAAAAGAATTTATTGACGGGTTAAAGAAAAATTTAGAAATTGAGTTAGTGAAGATTTGATTCTATAACACAATCTTTAAAACCTTCTTCTTTATTCTAATTACATGGACTTAGAAATAGGAGACATAGTAATGTGCACTGTTGACAGAATAGTCGGAACAATTGTATTTGTAAAAATAGATGGAGGACAAGAAGGAGGAATTATCCTAAGTGAAATTGCTCCAGGACGAATAAGAAATTTACGAGAATATGTTGTACCTAAAAAAAGAATCGTATGTAAAGTATTAAGAATTTCAGGCGGTAGAATAGATCTTTCTCTAAGACGAGTTACACAAAAAGAACAAAAAGAAATTAAAGAACAATACAAACAAGAAAAAAGTTACACAAGTATCCTAAAAAGTGTATTAAAAGATAATGCAGAAAAAATAACTCAAGAAATTTCCAAACAAGGAAAAATCTATAATTTTTTACAAGAAGCAAAACAAAATTCTAAAGAATTAGAAAAACTTGTTGGAAAAGAAAATTCTGAAAAAATTCTAAAAATCATCTACGCGCAAAAACAAAAAAAATCCATTATAAAAAAAGAAATCTCTTTAACAACGACAGAATCAAATGGCTTGAAACTGATAAAAAACATTTTCAAAGACATAACAAATGCTAAAATAAAATACATTTCTGCAGGAAGATATGTTCTCCAAACAGAATCAACCGACATAAAAACTGCAGATAAAAATCTAAAAGAAATATTGAAAAATATTGAAAAAAAAGCAAAAGAAAAGAACATATCTTTTTCTATAAAAGAAAAATAATCTACTACTTCTCAGTCCATAAAAAGTTTTAAATACCCTTAAAAACGCCTATTTTGTATGGAAAATAAACAAAAATTTGAAGCAATAATTTTAGGAATTATATTTGACCCAAAAGAAAAAAAGATATTAATTGGACGAAGAGAAAATGATGAAAATATTCCTGAACTAACTTGGTGTTTTCCAGGAGGAAGAGCCACTTACGAAGAAGATGTTGATAAAACTCTTAAAAGAAATGTTAAATCAAAAACAGGTTATGATGTGAAAAATCTTGGAACAATTTTCTCAAAAACATACCCAGAAAAACAAGACTTTATAGGGATTTATTTTTTAACACAGGTTTTTGAAGGAGAAGAAAAACCAGGCGAGGATTTTGTGGAATTAAAATGGGTCAACCCAAATGAATTAGAAAATTACTTCACAACATCTTTCCATAAAAAACTAAAAGAATATTTAATTGATTTAGTTTAATTCTATGAAGTTAAAAAAGTGCAAATCTTGCAACATTTATACTTTAAAAGAAATTTGTTCTAAATGCAATAAAAAAACTTCTGATGCTCATTATAAATTTGTAAGAGTAAGAAATGCTCCTAAATCAAAATAACTTCTCCTGTTCCTCTCCAATCTGAGCAACCCCATACTCTCCATCATAACCTGGCTTAACTTTTATATTCCCTTTTCTATTTTTTAAAATTAAACCAATTAATTTTCCATCAACATCTTCCTTAACAAAATCTTCTCTTAAAACATTCAACAAAATATTAAATTCATTTTCAAACAATTTTATTAAACCATTGTAAACCTCCCAAACTTTTTTACTCTGCATCCCGGCACCTAACCACAAAGAAATAATTTCATGTAAAGGCAAAATTTTGTAAAAAGGTTTTTTAGTTTTATGATCGCTATCTTTGTTTGTTAACTCTTCTACTCTATTCTCAACACCGATAATAAGAGGACGATTACATTTAGGACAGATACCATTTAATTCCTTAGTCTTATCAGGGCCACAAGAAAAATTACAATCTCTGTGCCCATCCCAATGATATTTTCCATAAGCAGGGTCTGTTTCAATAGTTGCTAAAAAATCATTCTCTCTAATCTGTCTAATAAGTTCTGCATAAGAATCACAGCGTCGGAAAATCGTCGCTTCTCTTCCCAATCTAAACGGCCAAAAACTATGTGCATCTGAAAAACTCACAATTGATTTATTTTCCAGTTCTTTTATTTTCCAATTCATTTCAGGATCAGAACTAATTCCTGTTTCAATTGCATGAATATTATTTGCTTCTTCCTTAAAACATTCTTTCAGAGAATCAAAACCAGACTTGCTCCCAAACAAACCAAACCAAGGAGTCCAAATATGAGCAGGAATAATTTCAATCTCTTCAGAAATATTCATCATCTCCCGAACAAACTCATCACCTGGAATTTTAAAAATTGGCCTACCATCATAATCTCTTCTACCTTTTGTATCAATATACGCATGAATCTTTTCAGCAATTTCAATACTTGGAATTAACAAATTTAAATGGATCCTCCTGCCTCGTTCCTGAGTATACATCAAACTAATCTCCCCAGAAATAACAAAAGGAAAATCATTATAATAGTAAAACCCTTTTCCGTTCCCTTTCAATTTCTTAATCTCTTCAAACCAAACAGGGTGAGTAAAGTCTCCTGTCCCCAATAAGTTCAAACCTTTAATCTTAGCCCACTTGACCAAATTCTCAAAATCAATATTCCGGCTACACGCTCGAGAAAACCTAGAATGAATATGTAAATCCGCAATCATTGAATTTTTATCTAACATAAATATATTAAAAAAAAGTCAGTTAAAAACTTATTTAGAATTATTTTCTTTAACATAATAACCAACTCCGACAACAACTAAAACAACAATCAACCAGAACCACCATTTCTTAAATATAGAAGAACTCTCTTGTATCTCTTCTCCACCTTCTGCAACTACAGCAGATTCTTCTTTCTCCTGTTCCCCTGCTTCAGACTCTGTTGTAATCAATTCATTAATAGACTTAATAGTTAAGTCTGCTTTACTATCTAAAATAGAATTCAACGTTACAATAATATCATAATATCCATCTTCGCTCACATCAAACTTTCTTGTATCTCCAACCGAAAGTGTTGCTTCTTGAGGAGTACTTGATACTTCAATTTTAGCAGTTATATCTGTTAATTCTAAAACACCCAAATGATGATTTATACTTTTAACTTTAAATCTTAATCTCTTATTAACTGCAACTTGTTTAATATTCCCCTCGCTAAATTGCTCTTCAGTTATTACAAATGTTCCTGTCCATTTCAAAGAAGAAATTGTTGGAGCAGAAGAAGTAGTATCAGTAGCAGAGTCTGATGCAACAGTATATGTTCCAGTTGCATTATGTGTATTACCTGCATTATCTGTAATAGTACAATTCTCTGTACCGGTTGTAACTGTTCCAAAAGTAGAATTAGCAGTAATTGTTACAGCCGCTGTTGTCAATGAAGAATCAACTCCTGAACTAGCATCTGTTCCTGTACATGTACAAGTGGTAGTTGCCCCATTACCTATAGTAGAAGGATCACAAGTAAAAGTAGCCACAGGCGCAGTTGTATCTGTCCAAACAACATATGTAGAAAGATTAACACCTACATTATTAGCACTATCATTTACCCAAATATCAATTGTATGGTTTCCATCAGCTAAACCAGTAAGATTTAATTGTGTGGTGTTACACCAATCATCTGAAACAGCGACGGTTTCATTTGTTCCATTAATTTCAAAAACACAATAACTATCTGCAAATCCAGAAAGTGTATCAGCTACAGAAATATTCAATGTTAAAAGAGTTGTATTTTGTTTATATGTTAAATTTGTATATCCTGAATCTACCCAGTCTACTGTTGGTACTGTTGAATCAACATATATAGAAACATTTGAGGAATTTTCTGTGTGGGTATTATTAACTAAAAAAGCAGAAAAAGAAAAAGTATAGTTTCCTTCTGTAGCATCAGCCCATGTATAACCAGCATGAGTAATATTACCAGTTGTATTAGCAGCATCTGTAATATTCGTAAAAGTATCATTTGTCCATATAGTAACTGTCCAGTTTCCTATTACTGAATCTGTAGTAGTATTAGTCCAGTTAATTGTGAACATTCCATCATTATCAGCAGAAGCAACAGCAGTACCATCAGAAGTACCAGAAGCATCTATAAAAGTTATAGTAGTAGCAGTAGCATAAGCAAAAACAAATCCCACAATCAAAACAATTGCTAATAAAAAAAATACTCCAAAAAATCTAAATCTTTTTTCACCCACCATCTTTTATTATCTTAATATAAATTTAATACTTATAAATGTTCTTTTTTTACACAAAATTTATAAAAGAAAATTTTATTTTATATATATGAAAAAAATATTTTTAGGGGCACCAGGAGCAGGAAAAGGAACTGCAGCTTCAAGAATCGCTCCAATAAAAAAAATCCCGCATATTTCTACAGGAGATTTATTTAGAAAAAATCTAAAAGAAAATACTGAAATTGGGCTAAAGGCAAAAGAATTTATGGATAAAGGAGAACTTGTTCCTGATGAAGTTGTTATTGAAATGGTAAAAGAAAGAATCACCGAACCTGATTGTAAAAATGGTTTTATCCTTGACGGATTTCCCCGAACAATTAAACAAGCAGAAATGTTAAAAGAAATTTTACCAATAGATGTGGTGATTAATATTAATGTGCCGGATGAAATTGTAATTCAAAGATTATGTTCAAGAGTGACATGCAAAGATTGTGGGCAAATATTTAATTTAGTAAGTCTTCTTCCAAGGAAGGAAGGAATTTGTGATTCTTGTGAAGGAGAACTTTACCAAAGAAATGACGATAAAGAAGAAGTCATACAAAACAGGCTTAATATTTACAAGGAGCAAACACAACCACTTATTAATTTTTATAAAGACCTTGGATTAATTTCAAATGTAAAAGTCACAGACAAAAATCAAACACCAGAAGAACTTGTTGAAAAAGTTCTTAATGCAATTGAAAATTTTAATAAAAAATTAAAAGATTCTAGTATTATTTAAAAATCTAAAGTAGATTAAAATTAAACCTTCTCGACAATCCCTTTATCTGTAACAAAAAACATGCATTCATTATCAGGCAAATTTGGACTATCAATTAATTTTGCAACACGCGAACCTTGCTTTCCTCGTCGAAGATAAAGTCTGTATGTACTTGCGTGTCCCACAATATGGCCTCCAATAGGAGTCGTAGGATCTCCAAACATTTGTGCGGGATTTGCCATCACTTGGTTTGTAACATAAACAACCATATTATGTTGTTCCGCGAGTTTCATCAAATCATGCATATACCGATTCAACTTCTGCTGTCTATCAGCTAACTGCCCTCGACCTGCAAACTCTGCCCGAAAATGTGCAGTCAAAGAATCAATAATCATTAATTTAATTGGCTCTCCTGCTTTCACCATCTCGCTAACTTTTTCCAAAAGCAATATCTGATGGTCTGAATTAAACGCCCTTGCAACCAAAATATTCTTCAAAACTTTTTCAGGGTTAGCCCCTAAACCTTCTGCAATCTGCTTTATTCTTGTAGGACGAAAAGTTCCCTCTGTATCAATAAAGACACATTTTCCATTTGCACCACCTTTTTCCACAGGCAATTGAACATTAACAGCCAAAGTCGAACCAACCTGCGTTTTTCCACTTCCAAAACTTCCAAAACATTCTGTTATCGCCTTACTCTCAAACCCTTTTCCTCCAAGAAGTTCATTAAAACTTTCGCTTCCGGTTGTAATATTAAAAATATCCTCTCTTTTTTTCGCAAACTCAATTCCATCCTGAAAACCCAAACTCAACATTTCTCTCGACGCATGAATTGCTTTTCGTGCAACAGCTGCACTAACACCTGCAGCATCACTCAAAGCAGCAGGACTCATCACAGCTAAGCTCATCATATCAAAAATCCCCGCACTCTCTAACTTTGCAGCAACAGCAGGCCCAATTCCTGGCAAATCAGTCAACTGTGGCTCTTTATTTTCCTTCTCTTCTTTCCCAGAAACAGCTTTTTTAATTTTTTCAGTATCTTCTTTTTCTTTTTTAGTAACCATAAAATCCAAAATCCTCTCCAGTTTATAAGGATTTATAGCCTCTAAAATAACAATAGAAATTTCCACATCAGCAACATTAAATTCCCCACAAGAAAAAAAACAAAAACAATAGTTTCACTCCTTTTACCTGTTTTAATTCTTCCATAAGATTTTTTCTTTAAAGGGTAAAAAGGTCTTATACCTTGAACAGTAAAACTATCTGCCAGCAAATGTATTCCATAACCTAAGAAAAAACCTAAACTTATAATTGGAAAAAACAAAACAAGAACCAAAGTAACTAAAATCAAAAAACTAAAACTATGCATCACCCCCCGATGTTTTATAAAAAACTGCAAAATTCTCAAACTTTTTCTTTTTCCCAAAGTTGAAAATTTGGAATCAGCATCAGGAATAAAAGTCGCAAACAACGCAACTAATACAAATGCAAATTTATATTCAACCACAGAAATAAAAAGCAAAACAAAAAACAAAGTTATAGATAAATGTGTTCGAATAAGCATAATCAAGTTAAAAAAGAGATGTTAATAAATTTACTTAATCTCCAACTTTCCAACCAGTTCATCTAAATTAATATCAACAACATCCTCTATAACAAATTCATTATTATTAAAGAATTTATTATTTCGAACATTCCCAGAAAAAATCATTTCCTTTCCTAGCAAATCTTCTCTCTGATTTATCAATCTCTCAGGATTTTCCAATTCAGTCAATCCTATCTTTGGCAAATTTTCATGAAACAAAACAGCACGCATAGTTTCTGTCCCGTCATCCAGAACAATTGTGATTAATGCTCTTTTCTCAGCAGAAACTTTTCCATGCTCTGCACAAGAAAATCCATCTGTTTCTTGCGTTGCCTTCTTCCTACATTCAGGACAAATATGAAAAAACTTTGGCTCAAAAGCCTGAACAATAAACGCCCGCACACTCAAACTTTCCCCAATCCTAAAATCAGAAATATTTTTTTCGTGGACAACTTTCTCAGTTTTCACGTCATTCAAAACTTCATTACTCAATTTAAATTCAGAAAAACTTCCTAAATGGATTTCATTATCCCTCATACTTCCATTAAAAATTTCAACAATTTTATCTTTAGCAACAATACCTTTTTCAATTAATTCTATATGGTTCATGTCCCACAAAACAACTTTTACATTCGACGTTTCGTCTGCAAGAAAAAGATTAGCAACTTTGCCCTCGTCCCCTTTCTTTGTTGTAAAAGTCCGCACAGGAAATAAATTAATCACCTTCCCAACAACATTCACCTTTCTCATCCCAGGGAGCAACTCGTTTATCTTTAACTTTTCATTATCAAAATTAATTCCCAATTCAGCGGCAACAATCTGTGCGGCCCCTTCCTGACTTATCAATCCCGCCAACTTCGCCCTCTTCGCCTCAACTCTCCGACTAATTTCTCCCTTTTCCTCCCCAGAAACTTGAGCAATCTTCTCTAAAATTCTCTCATAATTATCAATCATTTAATAAAAAAAGAACTTGAATTTATAAGCATTTCGAAGTTTTTTGACAAGAAATGATTATAATGGAAAATTTTAATCTTGCTTTATAAATATTGTGATGATAAAACAACAACAAAATTTAAAAACAAAAATAAGTTTAATGACATATGCGCGATTTCCATCAGAGGCTCTTAAAGAAATCGCATCACGGAACAGGAAGGGAAAATATAAAAAAACCGCTTAGGTTGTTTTAAAAATGGGAACTGCATTACTAACAATAAAAATCATGCCAACTTCACCAGAAGTTAATCTCGAAGAAATAAAAGAAAAAGCTCAGGTGGTTGTAGAAGAAAACAAAGGTAGAAAGTGCCGGTTTGAAGAAGAACCAATTGCATTTGGATTAAAAGCAGTTATGGTTTATTTTGACATAGATGAAGAACAAGAACTTGAACCAATTGAAGAAGGATTAAGAAAAATAGAAAATGTTAATTCTGTTCAAGTTGTGGATATGCGGCGAGCGTTTGGTTGAGAAATAATCGCGAAGCCAAATGTAAAAATCCGAAACCTGGCAAGAGATTGGACTTTTGGATAATTATTTCAAAGCCTTCACAATAGTATCTGCAAAAGTTTTTACAATTCCCCTATTAATTTTTTCTTCTGCTTTTTTCATTTCTTCTTTAGTCTTCTCTTTATTTTTCTTAAAAGAATCTCCAATCTGTGAAGAAAATTTGTATAAAAAAACCACTACAAAAACAATTACCACAAAGATAATAAGTCTAATCCACCAAGCTTCTTGTGAAAAAACAAGCCAACCAAAAGATTCAACAATTACTCTAAAAAACTTTAATTGAGCCATAATAATTACTAATCCAAATCCAATTACCGTTGCAACAGAAGATGAGAAAGTAGAATAATCTGCAAGTACTTCACTAAGTTTAAAGAAAAAACCAAACCATAAAATAATTATAAAAAACAAAGTCAAAGATAAAGAATAATTCTCACCAAATAAAACAACAAACACAAAATTAATTTTTTGAAAAAAACTATCAACAAAAGAGATAAATTTATTTTTCAAAAAAGCAGTTTTCCATTTTTCCCCAAGATAATCCCATTTAGTTTTTTTTATTTTATCAACCCCTTCTTCAATATTCTCTTTGGTGTCTTCAAGACCCTCAATTTTTTCTTCTAAATCTCCAACAATATTTTCAGCATAAACTACTTGTGCAAAAAATATCAAACATAAAAAAACTAATACACCAATTTTTTTCATAATAATCTAAAAGAAAGCAAGTTTTTAAAATTAGGGGGTGCCCAACTCTTTTCCAACTTTTTTATAATGTTGAATTGCATCTAAAATTGTTCCAGTATTATGCTGTGCTCTTGCTGCTTCTTGTGCACCTTTTCTTCTCATAACCCAAGGCATCATACTCTGAATCCCCCACTCAACTACAAAAAATGCTACAAATGCTGAAAACAATCCTGCATAAACTGCAAACACACCTAAAGGTAAAAATATTGCAGTTAACACTGCTGCAATAGCAGTAACCATCTTCAAATTAGCTCCGATAACCACTAACAAGAAAGCGACAGCCCAAGAAATCTCTTTAGAAAAACCCCCAAAGTTAGCGAGAATATCCCCAAACATAAGAAAAATCAAAATCCATAATGCTATAACAATAATCAGACCACTGAATTTATTTGAAGAATCTAAAATATTTTCAGGAACTGCTCCAATAATATAATCTGCTCCTTTTGTAACATAACTAAAAATAAAATTATTTCCTGTATAAAACTCAGATATTTTTGTTGCCCCACTAACACTCACGTTAGAGATTGCATCAGTAATATCTCCTAAAAAAAAACTCATAACAGTAATCAAAACAGCAATTCCTACAAGAACCCATAACCAAGTTGTCGCTCCTCTTTTATCTTTTAACATATTATTATATAATTTTCTATTTTATAAACATTTCTGTTATTTCTTACCACTTTTCTTAATTAAAGTTATCACTCCTCCAACAAAAATTAAAATAATTAAAAAAGCAGGAGTAATAATAAATTCATAAATCTCATAAAATTCCGACAGCAAATTATATTGAGAAGGGTCAAAACCAAATCTTAAAATCAGCCATAACCCGACCACAATTATAGAAATCGCTATCCCTCCTCCAACATTCTGTTTCAATACTTTGTAAAAAGGAATAGACAACATAACAAGAACAATTAAAACTAATAAAAAAATCCAGATAGTAATTGCTTCCCCAAAAATACCTTCAATTAAATTATTCTTGACAAAAGCTGCTGCACTAAAAAAAGCAATAACCAATGCAATAATTCCCGGTATTGCTTTATTACTTTCTGTTTCAGTCAGCCAAGGCATCATCTTATTTTTTTTCTTGCTACTAAATTGACGCGAAAGTGATAAAAAAACCATGGCAAAAACCAATAAAAAAACTCCTATAAAAACAACCCATTCATTTTGCAAGAGTTCTGACGGAGAAAAATTATAATAGTTCACCATAACAATTTTATCATTAACATATATATAAAACTTTTTATATAACCATTCTTTTATCTTTCCATGTTACAACCAGAACAAATCACTCAAATAAAAAAACAAATAATTCAACAAATAGGATCTACTTTTCCAGAAGATAAAAAACAATCTGCAATTCAGCAAATTGAATCAATGAATTCTGAACAACTTGAAGAATTCCTCAAACAAAACAATTTAATAAAACAAGGAGAAAATTCTGAAATCACCAAATGCATTTTTTGCTCTATTATTTCAGGACAAGCTCAATCTTACAAAATAGATGAAAACTCCGACGCTATTGCAATTCTCGAAATTAACCCAATTTCAAAAGCCCACTCAATTGTAATTTCGAAAAAACATTCTGAAAAGATTTCTAAAAAAACAATGCAACTTGCTGAAAAAATAAAAAAGAAAATAAAAACAAAATTCAAACCAAAAAACATTGAGACAATTCCAACAAATTTATTCGGGCACCAAGTAATAAATATTCTGCCTATTTACACTGACGAAACAATCAACTCTGAAAAACATCAAGCAAAACCAGAAGAACTTGAAAAATTAAAAAAACAACTTGAGAAAAAAACAAAACCCAAAATTATCAAACAATCAAAACCTGAAAAGATTAAAGAAAAGCTCTGGCTTCCACAAAGAATCCCTTAATAAAAATAAATTGGAAGTCCTTGTGCTGGGAGTAAAGCGAGGCAGTGCTTCCACAACGGATTCCATGATTCCCCAGAAAAATAAAAATAAACAAAAATTAGAAAACTAATTAAAAAAACAGGAACAAATTGAATCCCTTGCTTTATCTTTACTTCTTTATGCATTTTCTTAATTAACCCAATTTCTTTTTTGCTCAAACCATCCCAACTTGTCTTAATTGTTTTATTCCCAACTTTCAAATCGTTGTAAAGCCAATCCCCCTCTGTTAAATATTTAGTTTTGATTTTTTTAATCATACAAACTTCCTCAACAGACTTTGCATACAAATAAAAATAAGGAAGGATAAAAATAAAAAATCCAAAATAAAAAATCAAATTTTCTAAAAACCCAAGAATCATCAATACAACTCCAAGAAACATAAAAGGATAAATTAATTTTCTTTTGCTTTTTAATCTCTTTGAAAATTCACTCTTAAATTTATTAAAATTCTTCAATCCAAAACACAAACTAACTATCAACCCATAAAATGCTCCAACAAATAAAAATATCACAAAAAACATTATAAAAATTCTTAAATTAATTTTAAAAATTTCGGAAAAAGGCAAAATAGCCCCAAGAGCAACCATAAGTTTTGCATCCCCTCCTGCAAACATTCTCCCATAATAAAGTGCATTACCTAATACAAAAAATATTCCAAGCCCAATCAAACCCTGATAAAAAAATCCAAAACCTACTTCAGAAAACAAACTATAAAAAAACCTAAAACCCAAAGCAAAAATTATCAATGAAAAGTTTAACCAGTTCGCAACTTCTCTTGTTCTTATGTCTTGAATCGTCGCGAAAACAATCCAAACCAACGCAAGACAAATTAAAAAAATCACTTCGTACATTATACAAAAAAGAAAACCTTCTTTATAATTATTACGCCTTAATTTTAGAACTCCGAAACCGCCCACCTTTCTTATAAGGATTTTTTTTCTTTTCTCTCTTCTTATCTTTCTTCTTATTTCTTTGTTCAGATGCTGCTGTCATAATATAATTTAAAATTAATTGTTTATAATTTTTTGTTGGAAAAATCTAATCTACCCACTATGCGTAACACAATTAACTCCATTAACAAAAATCTTCTCAGAATCATATTTATCTCCTTGTGAATTCTTAAGTTGTTCACAAAAAGTTTTCTCTATACTATCAACACAAGTTGGATCAAAACCTTCTCCCAATGTAGAATCGTAAGTTGTCTGAATATATTTACAATTCATATATTCATTATCATCAATTTTAGAAGGATTACACCAACCAACAACATTTTCAATAGGAGCATAAGCACTTTTACAAACTTGGGCCTTTGAAGCGACAGCATCTGGAATTGCACCAGTAATATCTTCTCCTGCTTCACCTAAACCATACCAAAAATAAACAATTATAAAAACAACTGCCAAACCAATTAACAGAGGAAGTATTTGGTTCCAGGTAATCTGTCCTTTCTTATTCATCGCCTCTTTCATAATCTCTAAATGAAAAACTTATTTTTAAATGTTTCGTGCGAAACTAAAATTTCAAAAGAATAAAAATTTTCAATTTACTTTCCTTAGATTAATTTTTCAAATCAAATTCTAAAGAAATTTTAGGAAAATAAGAAACTTCAATCTTTATGCCCTCTGTATTTACATCTTCCTCTACAGAGGGTACACCCTTGGGTGCAAAGTCTTTTATTTCCCAACTATTAATTGTAATTTCTAAAACATTGCCCTCTGTATTTACATCTTCCTCTACAGAGGGTACACCCTTGGGTGTCAGTTCCAATTCCCTAACATTAAACCCGCCTTCACTAATAATCTTTTGCAAATCATTCAAATCCTCTTGCATGCCCTTAGTAAACATCTTCTCAAAAGATGTTTCGGGGTACGCCAGAGGCTCACCAGAGTCATCCTTTGAGGGTGGTGCAAAATCATACTTACTAAACTCTGTTTTAAAACTTTCACTAAAATCTCCAGAATTTTTTGCAATCACTTCTTCGCCAACTTGCCGAATATAAAACTCTGCTAAATCTTGTTTTTGATAAACACCCTCAATAAATCTGGCATCATAAATATTTGCTTGAATAGATTTAGAACCAACAATAAAATTAAACAAAGCCACTGAAGTCACAAGCAACACTAACAAAACCAGCAACACTATTTCTATACTTCCTCGTCTATTCATTTTAAGTAATACTCCTTTAAAACACAAAGAGCAATTTTTTTATCTCCAACATTAATAACTGAAATAACATCTTCCTCTGGTTTGCAGTTAAATGCTCCTGCACGAAAATTAGAGGTAGTAGTCGGCTTTTTAATTTCCTCCTCTTTTTTTTGCACTCTAATCCACCACGGATGAACTCCTCCTTTCCAACTATCTTCAGTAAAAATTGTTGAGATAAATTCATCTGCACTTTTTTTAAAAATCTCAGAAGCATCAGAATTTATCTCATTTTCTTTCACTAAATTATAAACTGTCTTTTTAGTTCCATCAACTTCAACAAGAGAATTAAGAAGTGTTATCAACGTTCTTTGATTTTCTAAATTTTCCACACTTTCTTCAAAACTAATTTCAGTTTTACTTTTCCCAGATAAAGCTGTTGTTATCACAAGAAAGCCGACCATTAAAAATAAAATTATAACAAATGCCACAACCCAAGTAATAGTCGTTCCTATTTGCGCCTTCTTTGAGTTTATTTTTATTCTCATTATTTTAATAGAAAAATTTCCTCGCCTACTTGATTCGACGCAGTCAAAATTTCCAACCTCCCTTTTTTAATTTCATTCTTTAGCTCATAAATAATACCTCTTTCTTTTGAAACACACCCTTCTGTATCTTTTGAATTACAAGTATTCGTAAGAACACCTTCTTCAATTTCTTTAATCACATTTCCAGATTCATCTAAAATAGAAACATTAAAATAAAAATCACTCTCAATAACTTTCTTATTTAATTTACACTCTTGAAAAATATCAAAATCATTTTCCAATAAATTATTAATTAACATACCTTGCTCAAAAAGGCAATCTGAAATCCTATCCATAAGAATCTCTGCTTCTACATTCCTCACATCAATCTCTGCAGAATAAAACATTGAAACCCCCCATACCATCCCCGTCCCAACTATTGTGATTATAAAAAGCCACCAAATAGAAAACAACTTCTCGCCTCCGATTTTATTTTTAAGCAACATTTGATACCTCCTCTCTCAGTGACGCATATTTTTTATTTACTTCTTCAACATAATTAGTATTTATACCTGGGCCACATCCCCATCCATTATATGCCCTAAGAATAGCTTCTGACAAAATATAATTTCCATAGTGAGGATATTTTTCAATGCAATTATCAACAATTTTTCTAAATTTCTCATTATTCTTATAAGTTGAACTTTCCTTAACTCCCACGGAAAAAGTTTTAGAATAACTATTCAAAATCTCAGCGCCAACACGAATATTTGTTCTAGAATCTTTTAATTGTTCTCTACACTCCCCTTGTTTATCAGAAGACAAACCTTTAGAACCACAATGTGATTCTAGATTAATCTGCATTAAACCAACATCTGCCCCATTATCTTCTAATCTATTACATCCAGATTCCTGCATCATAACCGCCAAAACTAAAATAGGATTTACATCATACTCTTTAGCATACTTAGAAATAAGTTCAGAATAAACTTCACAATTACTCCCTCCAATAGATTTATCAAACTCCTCTTCACTAACCTCTTTATCAAAATCTCCAGGCCTGCTAACACCTGGCCAAACCTTGTCACCTACATTTATAATTATTAAATTATTATCAACATCATCATAAACATTAACTTCATAATCTGAAAAATACTTATAAGCATATCCTCCTTTGCTTCCCAAATTCACTATCACTTTGTTTTCTTCTTTATCTAAACTAATCAAGTTATTTTTCTTTTTATTTTTCTCTGCAACTTCAACACCTTCTTCAAAATCAACCAGAATCTGCATCTCTGACTTTGCCTCATCAATCAGCAACGCCACTTGCTTTGCATATACTTGTTCATAAACAAGTGCTCCTGTAGACGCCTTAACCACAAATAACAACAAAATCCCAAAAAATACAATATTCAAAATAATAAACATCAACGGAGGAAAAAGCATATCACTTCCCTTTTTTCCATTAGGGAAACATTGTAAGAACTTGCTTCTTACTTTTTTATTTCTCAATAAAAAATTCATCACCATAATTTATCAAAAGAAAACAATATTATAAATTTACCTGCGTAGCAGGTTCTCGTGCTGGGAACTTTAGTGAGACAGTACCTACATAGCAAGTTCTCACCTCGTAGAGGTTCTAATGCCCTTTTGGGTATGCCGGGAGCTTTAGCAAGGCGGTAACTAAGAAATGCTTTCAAAAGAACTGCATTCTAAATCTTTGAGTTCTTCAGAACTATAATCTCTAAAAGCATGTCCAGAAACAAATGGTTTTCCTTCAATTGATTCTCCAACATTACCTCCATCAATCCACCCAAAAATAATTCCCGAAGCTAATCCAATAGTCCCTCCAGTAACTATCCCAACAGGACCAAAAACAGAACCAACCACACCTCCAGTTTTTGCACCAATAGCCCCCCATCCTGCTCCTTCAAGAAGCTGAAAAAACCACGACCAAGCCTTTAAAGTTCCAATTTCAATAAACACAATTGCTTTTTGTTCTGTTGAAAAGCCTTCCATTATCTGACTATATTTTCCAGAATCCAAATCATTAGTCAAATACCCCCAATAAGAAACATCTTGATTAGGAACTTCACGAGTTAAAAGATAATTACCCAAACCATTTACTCCTTCTTTTAATTCTTCTTTCAAAGATTTATCAAATGCAATTCTCGAACAAATTGAACATCTTTTTTCTGTGGTTGTTTCTCGCGTAAAAATTTGAACTTTTCCTTGCCCCATCATTGCCCAACAACTCGCCAACTCTCTTGCAACAAAACGATTTATTTCTTCTTCTGTTTTATTTTTATCCTTGCTAACTCGAACAGTTTCAAATTCCTCCTCTCCAAAATCTATTTCACATTCTCCTTTTCCAAAAGTTTTATCTGTTATGCAAAACTTCGCAGTTTGGCATTTTAAATTAACAAAATTTTTTGAATTAGTCGCAGTAATATCCGGCAAAGTTCCTCTTAAAATCACAGATGCGTGACAAGTTTCTCTATCAATCTCTTCTGTCCAACCAACATTTGCAAAAACTAAAATAAGAATTGCAAAACCAACTATCAAAAGAATTATTTTCACCAACTGCGACGAAGTTATTTCTCCTATCTTATTTTTTCTAAATTTTTTCATTGTGTTTTTTGTCTTTAATTTATTATTCGATTGAGTGCATAAGAAACTACTACAGAAAGCAAAATAAAAACAATTATCCATAACAAAACTTTCATAAAGTTTTCCATAACTCCTCTTTTATTTTTCATTTTTATTAAAATCACTTTTAGTTGAAGTAAAGTAAAGACTACAATAACTGTCATCCTCAAGAAGAATAAACTTATATTCCTTAAAATTATATTCACTTGATGATCCTTTAGGATAATGATATTCTACTTCATAAGGATATGCTCCAGATTTCCATATGGGGCTTTCAACACTTTGTTTTCTAATTCCAAATGAAACAAAATCTTGCCCTAAAAATTCATATCTATTAAAAAAATTATTAAATTGTATTTCTAAATCTCCAGTATACCAATTACGAGGATTTATACAAAAAACTCTAATCAAATCTTCTACATTAGATACTTGTGAAAAATCTTTTACACTAGATAGTTTATCTAAATCAATTTTAGAGGTGTCAACTTCATTAGATAAAAATTCTCTAAAAATATTACTAACCTCTGCTTCTTCAATTCCTTTAGTTAAATAAATAACTCCCTTCTTTTTTTCAATCACAAAATCCTCAACACTTATCTTCAAAGCCTTACGTTTTACTCCCATTGTTCCCTGATTTTTTTCTTCAAAATTAGAAATCAAAATATTTTGATTAAGTTCTGCACAAGTTCCTTTTTCCTCACAAACATTAATTTGCTCTATATCCTCAGAAACAATATCCTCGCAAATACATAAATAAGACCCCTCTTCTTTTTCAAGCACAAGCAAATACCAACCCTTAGGAGATGTTAAAGGAAAATTAATACTTTCGCCATCTCCATCAAAAGAATTTATTTTCTCTTTAATTAAATTTAAGCTCGCCTCAGCCTGTTCAAGTTTTGTATTTTTCATAAAAATCCCTGCAAAACTTGTTGTAGCAAAAACAAGGATTCCAATACCGATAACTGCAATAATTATTTTCAAAGTTTCTGGCATTAATATTGCTCTTTTATTTTTCATTTTATTTAACCATTGTTTCCTTCAACTGCAAAATCTCCTCCAGCACCTCCTCCACCAGAGTCTCCTCCTTGAAAAATTGAATCCTCAATAACTTTGTCTTCTTTATTCACGTCGAAGTCAGGCAAAAACTCAAAATATTTAGTTATATCTACTTTAAACAAAAACATCAAAACAATTCCAAGAACAGCTAAAGCAATAAGACCATAAGTAATTTGAAGGGTAGTGAGCCCTTTTTTAGAATTAGTTTCAATCATCCTCCAAACCTCAAAATATTTCTCATATAATCAATAGCATTAGTTAATTTACCGCTAACAACCAAATACCCCCCAATCATTATTACTAAAAAAACAAGAGCAATAATTAAATAGATTGGCATATCCCAATTTATCAATCCTTTTTTATCAAACCTCTTTTTCATTAAACAAAAATGAAAACACAATTAATAAATTTACCTGCTTGCAGGTTCTTGTGCTGGGAGCGGAGCGAGGCAGTATCTGCTTAGCAAATTTTCACTCATATAACAGGTTCTCGCCTGCGTAGCAGGTCTTGCCTGTGCAACAGGTTCTCGTGCCATTTTCTTTGGTATGCAGGGAACCTTCTTGGCAAGGAGGTATTCTCATGCCATTTTCTTTGGTATGCCAAGAGCCTTAGCGAGGCGGTAACTAAAGCCCGCCAAGCACAACAGTAGATAAAACAAACAACGTTATTGTTGCTAAAAGTGCAATAGTGAAATAAAGTAGTATCCCTTTTTTTAAATTCTTTCCTGTTTTGTTAATTTTCTCCAGTTTGTCTTCTCCAGAATCAATTGTTACCAAAGTCCCAGTTAAAATAAAAATTATCTGCACAAGATAAACTCCTATTGCAATCTGCAAATAATAAGAGGGAATCGTATTCGCCACATTAAACATATCCAAAAGAGTACTCACACTTATTCCCCCTAAAAATTCTTGCCCACCTAAATCAGCCAAACCCAAGCTATTCAAAATCGTAGTAATCATCGCTGCTAAACCAACAACAATTCCAGATAACAATGGTGCTAAAAAAGTCATGTTACTCTTCATGTCAGAAATAACTTCTGCCAACATGTCCCTCAATCGATTAGTAATCTTCTGAATATTTTTAACATACTCTGAAATACTCATTAAACCTACTGCAGCAATTTTCAAGCCCTTCTTTGAAGACTCAACAAGAATTCTCATACTTATAGCAATCAAATCAGAAGGATAATAAATTATTGCACCTCTTCTCCCATCAAAAATTGCTCTCTCAACACTCATGCCCATCTGCTGAATATTATAATTAACTCTTCTGAAAAAATCCTCTGTCTTCAACCCTTTTAACGACTTCGCAACCTTCCCAAAAACAATTTCAGGAGGCATACCATTACCAAGCCTGTTCCCTAACTGAAATAAAGAATTATTAAACTCACTTTCAAGTTGTCTTGTTTTCTTTCTTTCCTTAATCAAATTTTTAGTTTTACTTTTGAAAGCCATTGAAAAAAACAAAGCCAATCCCAATGGAATAAACAAACTAAATATCAGCGCTCCAATACCAAAAGGCCCGACAACTCTTTCCCCAACTTCCTTAAAATCAAATAATTTATTTTCTCCAAAAAAACTCAAACCAAGTTGAGAAAAAGTATAATCTGTTTGCAAGCCGAGCATATTAGGAATAGGAGTGTATTGAAAAATCAATGGTAAAAACCCAATTATAAAAAAAGGCAAACAAATCAAAAACGGAATAACATAATGTTTGTTACCCTTATATTTAGAATAAAAAGGGTTCTTTTCTAATAAAGAACTTTCACCATAACCTCCTGGTCTCAGAAGCATAACTTTATCTGTAAGATAAAAAACAAAAAAAGGAATAATCAAATTAAATAAAATAACAACATGAATCCAGTTAAGCATTCCGCCAAGCATTGCAGAAGCCAAAGGCAACAACGCCAAACCAAGAGTCGGCAAAACAACCCCGAGCATATAAACATTTGTCAAGGGACTTCGAACACTATGAGTAAACTTCAGCATTTTATCATAGACTCCTTCAAGAACAACTTGTAATGATTTCTCCAAAGTCACAATCCTCCTTGCATTATCTGGTTCAAACAAACTACTCTCAATCAAATGAAATGCCTCAATAAACTCAACAGAATAATCTCTCCATGTTTCAAGATAATTATCCAAACTTTCTTTTATTGAAGAAAATTTCCCAATAGAAACATTATAAAATATTTTTTTAAAATCAAGAGCAAGCGGGTATTGTAAATGCTCTGAAGCAAAAGCAATTGCTTTCTCAAGATTAGAAGTGTGCCTCATATAAACAACAACATACAAAAGAGCAGGAACCATTTGCGAAGACGCCTTGAGCCTCCATTTGTTCGCCAGTCTCGCAGGATATCCATTAACAAAATAAAATAAAAACAAAGACAAGACAAATATCAAGAACAAAAATAAAAAGGGAAAATTCGCAAAAACTCCGCTTATCAAACCACCTTCTCCAATCCCCTTAATCAAAGCAACAGCAATAGAAATAACCAATCCGAGAAAAAACACCCCAATAAAACTCATAACCCCCAAGGTCAATGCTTGCCAAGGTTCAACATCAACGTGCGCAATTTCAAGTTGCCTCTTAATTTTCTCCTCATCTTTTTTAGCAATCTTCAACCTTATCACATTACCCAAACTATGACACCATCTCTCATACCTTCCCAACTCAGGAACCATCTCTTCCTTAAATTTAATATATTCCTGACTAAACCCTCTCCTTTCAATATCTGTTGTCTTAATCTGACTTTCAATTCTTGCGCTATGCTTTCTAAGAATATCTTTAACTTTTTTATCAACCATCTTTATGTAATTTGTTTACAAATTATATCCTCACAAAGTGAGGAATTTATTAAAACAAAAATGGAAATAGAATTAATAAATGTTTAGAATTTGTAAGGAATTTTAATTTTAATTTTTCAGTTCATCAATCTCTTTTTGCATTTTCTCAATTTGCTCTTGCTGTTCTTTTATTGCCTCAATTAAAGGTGCAATAAAATTACCATATTCTAATGCTTTTAACCCACTATCTCCTGTTGAAACAATTTCAGGATAAATTCCTTCTACATCATTTGCAATAAGTCCTATGCTCTCCTCACTGTTTTCTTTCCATTTAAATGAAACTCCTTCAAGTTGTTTTATTTTATCAAGAGAATTTTGTAATGGTTCTATATCTTGTTTTAAACTCCTATCTGAAGTCTCTATAAAACTCGTTGCTTTAACATTTCCTTTAACGTGAAGATTTTCTCCCGGTGCCGTAGTCCCGATGCCGACTTTGCCCGCTGTTGTAACCATAAACAAATCCCCGTCTGCGTTAGCAGATGATGAAACCGATAAATTGCCTATGACTTCTAAATTAAAATCTGGGGTACCGTCTCCTCCTATGCCAACGTTGGCTGTGCTATCATTTTGAGAAAGCGTAAATAGGTTTTCATAAGTGTTGCCATTCCAGCGGTGAACCTGAAACAATCCATGAGTACCTAAAATCACTTCTACACCTCCGGGATTGCCAATGGAGTCATTGCCACTTACCTCAATGCATCCACCATTAGTAGCGTCAGTGTTAGCGTACATTCCGATGAAACCGTCACTTGCACCGCCAAAAATGCCAGCGGACTCTCCTGCTAAAGTTGGTATACTGCTTGGAATAAATGGTTTTACTCTTATCGAACCGTTTACCTCCAGTTTTTCTGTCGGGTTTATAGTGCCGATTCCGACATTCCCGGTCACATTATCCACAAAAAACAAAGACGCATTATCAGAATTATTCACAAGCAAACCGCCGTTGTAGACGTGTAGTTTCTGTCCAGGACTCGTCGTTCCGATGCCGACGTTACCGTCTTTGTCAATCGTCATCCTATCAAGTAAATTAGAATCATCTTTTGTCTTCGTCTGGAAATGTAACGTCCCCCCAAGATAAGAACCTACTTCAGTCCCTTTTGCTAATACCCCTGCAATTGGATAATCATAGTAATCAGCAAAGACTATTCCAAATTGTTCACTTACAGCATAACCCCCTGCGTTTTTAGTTATGGTAAGCCCTTTATTAGAATTTGTTCCAGCATAATTGTCTGACCCATCAAAATCTCCCGATATATGCAAAGCCGTGTCAGGCCCCGTCGTCCCGATGCCGATGTTGCCTGAACTTCCTTCAACAAACAAAGCATCACGGACCACAGTAGATAATCTTATATTTGTGTCCTCACCACCTTCTCCTATTTCAATATAACTATTATCCCCAGCTTCTAATAGATCAAACATATACCTCCCACCAATGTATGCCAACATCCTATCAGAGGTAAAACTAATTTCTGTATTTGTATCTCCAATATGTTGGATTTGGGCACTTACTCCTAATGCTCCTTGGACTGCCAATTTCTGTCCAGGCGCCGTCGTCCCGATGCCGACGTTGTTGTTATTTGAATCAACAAACAAAACAGAACTATCCACTGAGAAATTGTTTGCTCCCAAATCCAAATTAGAACTTGCATCTGTGTAAGGAACAACTAAAGAATAATTAGCATTCCATAAAGTTTCTTCAGCAGTAATTGTTCCATTGTTTACATCAGCCCAATTAACTTTGTTTAAATAATCTGAATAATTAGCAACAAATGTATCTGTTCCACTTGCAGAAATATTTTGTCCAAGAACATATAGCGTCCCGGTTATGTTCGCGTCTCCTACAACGTTTAATTTGTTTTGAGGATTCGTCGTGCCGATGCCGACGTTGCCGGAACTATCTATTAACATTTTCATTCCCGCTCCCGTCCCCGCCTTATAAACACCCCAAGAATTTTGCACAACGGAGCCCAACATACCATCATACCAACTATTAGTTCCATCACTAGAGCATACTGCTGCATCTTCTTCAAGAGCATCAGATCGTACCTTCACATATGTATGTGAAGGTCCCGCAACATCTAGCTTCGCCCCTGGCGCCGTCGTCCCGATGCCGACGTTGTTGTTATTTGAATCAACAAACAAAACAGAAGTGTCCACTGAGAAATTCCCTGCAACTGCAACAGTATCTGCAGTTGAATCTCCCAAATAAGTATTATGCGCAACAATGTCGTTCGCAATAAAGTTGTGGGTTCCCTCTATCGCTAAATCGTAGACTTGCTGCTCCCCTACAAACTCAATACTCTTTATCCGAACCCATTTTACTGAACTCTGAGAAGGAAACATGAAAACTTCCTGTTTACTTTTAACTTTAGAAACATTTAAATAATTGTTAGCACTATCCTTATTCATGGAAGAATTAAGAATAAAAATACCTGGAGAATTAGAATCTGAATTTAAAGCAATACCTAATTTAGATTTATCCATACTTGTAAGTAATATTTTAAAAAATAAGCTCTCAAAAGTTGTCAGATTTAAGCAAATAGTTTCAAACTCACAATTAACCCAGGAGCAAGCCAATGAATTAGCTAATGAAATTAGCAGCTCACTATCTAAAAAATATGATAGATTATCTGCATAAAAAATGCCTGATAAATTCATAGTAGATGCTAATGTTGTTATTTCTTCTCTGATAAATAAAGGTGTTGTTTCTTCTGTATTTTCATTAAATGCCGTAGCAAATAAATTTGAGTTTATTGCACCAGAGTTCCTGCTTGAAGAAGTAAAAAAACACAAATTAAAAGCACTTAAGTTAACTAAATTATCTGAACAAGAATTTGATGAAGCATATGAATTTTTAATTAATGAAATAACATTTATTCCTGCCGAACAATTTTCAGAATCTTTGCCCAAAGCCAAACAATTAGCCCCGCATGACAAGGATGCACCATATATTGCTTTATCAATAGCTTCTAATTGCCCTATTTTTTCCGGAGATAAAGGTTTATTAAAATCAAAAGCTAATGTAATTCCACCAAGAGAATTAATTGAATTATTGTCTTCTTTGTAATCTGGCACAGCAATACTATCCCCCTCTTTTAATTCTGAAACTTTAGTCCAGCCATTTTCTGTCAAATAAGGATGTTCTGCAGTTGTATTAATCGCCCGACCACTTTCTGTTGTTAATTCATAAATTGGTTTATGTCCCATATCTAATAACGCTTTGACTTTTGCTGGTTCTAACTTGCCTGAAGTTTCATTTAACGAAAGAACATAATCTCCTGATTCAATATCCTCAATAGGAATTTGCTTAATTTCCATGCCACGGATTTGCCTTAAAAAAAGCCACGGATTTTTTCGTTTTTCGTCATTTTCCATGATTTTCGGGGCTTTTTCGTTTAAGTCATTTTCCTCATTTACGTCATTAATCTGACTTTCGCCTGTTTCAACAACGGAAATTAGACTTCCTTCGGCAATAC
>Ga0208904_1000497_pt1 | contig 32886 bp, 36 predicted proteins | sample AntAceMetag02UKB_FD_184774 | JGI IMG/M metagenome (GOLD analysis project Ga0208904, IMG submission 184774) | Saline lake microbial communities from Ace Lake, Antarctica - Antarctic Ace Lake Metagenome 02UKB (SPAdes) (version 2) | ecosystem: Environmental > Aquatic > Non-marine Saline and...
ACCATAGCCTAGAAGAAGATGAACAAGAAGATATATCTTATACGTTTTTGAGAGATTTGACTTCTACGGAATATTGTTTGGGCTATGTTGGTGATGAAGATGGGGGAGATTGGGATAGTTCAGGTTGTAGGTTGGCAGCTAATGATTTGGGTAGAATCCCTGGAGAATCTGGTGGGAATATCGCTAATCCACTTAATGCTGGAATTTATATTGGAAATTCTCATGGTGCTACTCTGGATGGGAATTTGTTTAATTGGCATAACGCATTTGATGGTTTTGGTAATATGCTTAATTGGCATAAGAGTGAAAAGAGTTGCATAGAGTTATGTAAGGATACTGCGGACCCGGATGCTTGCAGTGCGAGTTCTACAGATTATTTCAAGGAGATTAATACTGATTGTGTTGGCGTGGCTGAGGGGTTCCTTGGTTGGCAATATAGAAGTTTTCCGGTTCAGTATTACGGTTTTTGGCCCGGAGGATGGGGTCATGTTAGTGGAGGTACTGGGATGTTTGAGAAAACTCCTCCTGTTCGAATGAGCGATGGGGGAGATAATTATATTCATTTTGGGATGGACAATATTGATTCTCCAGATTGTAGGACTTATGAAGGATCAGTGGTTCCTTGTAGTGAACATATTGGGCTTAGTCTTGCACAGGGAATAACTCTTGATCCTGTTATTCTTATTGATTCTGATACAGAGTTTAATTTTACCTTGAGACATAGGAATCCAGAGAATAGTAATAAGAAAATTAGGGTGTATTTATTTGCTCATTATACTGATGGATCTTCTGAATATGCCCCTTCTCAATATATTTATTTGGACGACGAATCGAGTGATTGGAAAGATGAAATTTTAACATTTAAATTAGAGAATGAGGGGAAGGTTCTCAAAACAGTTTATATTAATATACTTGATAGTCTTAGTTATGCGCCTGAGGGTTGGTTGGATTTAGATGATATTCAATTGTCTTTGGATGGTGAGATTCTTTCTGATGAAGATGGGGGAAGATTTGATAGGCCTTATGATGCAACTGTTGAGGGTGATTGGGCGTCTAATGTAATTGACCGGCTTGGCGGAATTGCTTGGTGGGGAAGTAGTTCTCATCATGCGTCTGGAGGTCATTCTTTTAGTTGGCCTTATAAGATTTTGGGAGCATTTTATTCAGGTAGAAGTTTGGGAGAAAGTGTTGCCCATAATTCTAGGAATGGTGTTAGCGGGATTGTTTACGGGGATCCAGCGTATAGGCCTAGTGGGGTGAAGATTTATGTTGAAGATAATCTATCTTATATTGGTGATAAGGATAGGGGATATGTTTTTACCGAAAGTGAGATTTCGGATGTTAAGATTTATGTTAATGCCTTCCATGGACAGGGGAATTTTGATAGTACTTTATGGAAGATTGAGTTCTGTAACACGGTTTCTGAGAATCCTGATTGTCCTAATGGTTGGGAAGAAATTGTTAGTGGTGAGGGAGCGGTTTTCGAGGAATTGATTTTTGATGGTCTGGATGATTTTATTGGGCCAAAAAATCAGCCCCAATATTTTACACTTAGGTTAAGTGTTTGGAATCCTGGCGAAGAGAAAGATATGTTGAGTAATTATGCTTATTTATATTATGAGCCGGATACTGATTCGGATGGGCTTTCTGATTTATTTGAGAATTTTTATTTTAAAAATTTAGATTATAGTAGTGGAGATGATCCTGATTTAGACGGATTTACAAATTTTGAAGAGTTCGTTCATTTTAAGAGTCCTGCTACTAAAGCTAGTTTTAATTATCCTCTATGTTATTTGGATGAGCATTGTCCTTCGGAGGCACCGGATTGTTTAGAGAAGACCTCTCGTTGTATGCCTTGTAATAATGATAATACTTGCGAAGAGCTTTATCCTGGTGACGAGCCTTTCTGTGCTCTTTCTCAGGGTTATTGTCAGGCCTGTGATTGGTTTCATGGTCCAGAAGCGTCCGATGCAGAGTGTGCTGAGAATCATCCAGGGGAGCCTTTTTGTTACTATTTTAGCTGTAGGGAATGTCGAAGTGATTCGGATTGTTCTTTGAAATATCCTGATGACAGTAGTAAATCTAATTGTAATGATAACGGATTTTGTAAATCTTGTTCGGGGGATAAAATTAGTGATCCAGATTGTGTTGGAGTTGAAGGTAAACCTGATTGTTCCAGTGATACTTGTGTAGATTGTATAGCTGATTCTACTTGTGAAGCTAATGGGGAGGATTTGGATTATTGTTTGTCCAGGGAATGTGTTGAATGTACTGAGAATGCTCACTGCGAGGCAAAGTTTCCTGATGGAAGTTTGTCTTATTGTAGATTTGAGAAATGTGTCGCATGTACTTCCCATTCTGATTGTACTGGAGAAGGAGAATATTGTGGGTTCGATAATACTTGTGAGGTGTTCTCTTGTGAGACTGATTCGGATTGTGAAGACTTTGATGATTGTTCTTTGGATAGTTGTAATGCCCAAGGGTATTGTGAATTCGAGAAAATTACAGAATCGGAAGACTGTTTCTATTGTGCTAATGTTAGTAGGTTTAATCATGTCGGAGGATTCTATATGTCTGGTGGAGTGGATATAAATCACAATGGTAGATTGGAAAGTGAAGATTGGGCTATTTGGGTAGTGTGGCGGACCTCTGGTGGAATTTGTAATGGTTCAAATGATTTTTGTGATTATGCTGATGTTGATCGGAGCCAGATAGGTATGGCTGGTCCTATATTTGATAGGATATTTGGGGTTACACAATCGGATGTAGATCTGCTGCATGAATATTATTTTATTCAGGCGCCCGATCTTCCACCACCATGTAAATTGGAGGAAGAGCTTTAAATGTTCTTTACTATTGTTTAATATGGAAAATAAAAAATTGATTATACTTTCATCGATGATTATTCTAGTTCTTTCAATTTTATTTTTCTTTGTAGCTTATTTTTCTTTTTATTCGAGTTCTAATTGTAATCGTGATTCGGGTTTAGTTTGTGGGGAGAATAATATTACTTATGAAAATGAGTGTAAGGCTTTCTCAAATGATTCGGTGATTGTTCATGTAGGGGATTGTGCTATTGAGACGAGTATTGTTGAACGAGAGGATGGTGGGGCTATTTGTAATCAGAATTCTGGGAAAATTTGTGGTTCTGACAATATAACTTATGATAGTGATTGTGATCTTTTGTTGGCGGAAGTTGGGATAGCCTATTATGGGGAATGTTTAGAATCTACTTTTGATGAGTGTACGTCTCTTCCAGATATTGCAGATTCAGCAATGGATCGATATGAGGGTTTGGAAAACCTGGGCGGGGAAGATCTAGTGGAAATTGGTATGGGTGTTGAGGGTGATGATGATCTTTTGACAGAAAATGTTACAATTACTGTTCCTGAGGAATAATAGACAACCTTAAATAATTCTTTTATCTTCGATATATAGAGAAGGAGGTAATAAAATGTGTTTAGAATATTTTAATAAGGCGATAAAAAAGATGGATGTTTGGGATATTGGTTTGACTAAATTGGCTGTTGCTGCTGCAACTTTGTTTGTGATTACAATTTGGCCTGCTGCAATGGACTGGGTTCATACAGTTAATCCGTGGTACTTCCTAGTAGCTATGGTTATCTTTGCTTTGAAGCCTTGGTCAAGAATCTTTGAAAAGTAGAGTGCAATAATTCTTAAAAACTTCTAGAAGCCCTAATTTTCGTATGGTGGCGAAGATTATAGTTGTTACGGGGATTCCTGGAAGTGGGAGTAAGGGTTTTTGTTTGGGTTATCCTGAGACTCGAAAGAGGGTTAAGGTTTATCGAACTGGGGATATGATTCTTGAGATGGCGCAGGCTTATTCTGGGCCGGGGATTCCTAAGGAAAATCTTTTGAATCTTCAACCGGACATGCTTGCTAATTTGCGTGATAAGGCGTTTGAGAAGCTCACTGAGGAGATTAAACGAGATAAAGAGAACTATGACATTATCTTTATTGATACGCATGCGCAGTTTTTTTGGAATAATGTTTATCTTAATGCTTATGATTGGAAACATTTGAATAATATTCATGCAGATATGTTTATCACTATTATTGATAAGCCTTCGAGTATTCGGGAACGACAATTGAAGAGTGCCACTGGGCGTTCACAGGATCACGATTTGAGGGACTTGCTTTTGTGGCAGAATATTGAAGCGAATGTAACTGAAGGTTGGGCTTCTAAATATGGGAAGCCGTTTTATGTTTTTTCGAGTAAACAGAATCCTGAAGATATTGATGCGTTGTTGGAGAATTCATTTATGATTTATTCTAGTTTCCCGATGACCGACGCTGATCCGGTTGCGACTTCAAGGATTAATAATTTTAAGCAGAGGTTGCGAGAAATTAGGAAAAGTGTTGACGGTCATGAGACTCCGTTGCTTGATCCGGCAGATATTGATATTGAGACTGGGCCTGAGTTGAGTGAGAAAGAGCGGCAGGCTATTGATGATCAGACTGTTCATCGAGATTTGAATTGGGATATAACTCAGGCGACCCATGTTGTTGCATATTATCCTAATGATCAGGTTAACTTGTCTAAGGGAGTTAGTGATGAATGTACTCGGGCTAATGAAACTGGGAAGTATGTTTTTGTGATTTGTCCTCGAGCTCGGCTGAGTCCGTTTATGGATATTGCTCATAAGGTTTTTCGAGATGAAGACGAATTTTTTGTCTTTTTTAAGGAGCATTTGGAAAGGGTGTTGAATAATTTTCGGAGGGATAAGAATGTTAAGAGTGATTAAGGATTTGACTCCTGCAGATATTGCAAGTGTGACAGATCATACTTATTTGAACCGGGTTGAGGCGTTTAGGGGAAAAGTGGATCATCCGGTTAAAGCTTTTCGAGAAGATTTTTATAATTTTTTGAGTGGGGCGATGAATCTTTCTGCTAAACCTTATGCGGTTTGTGTTCGTCATGAAAATGTTGCGCAGGCTAAGGAATATCTTGATGAGAGCGGAATTAAGATTGCATCGGTTGTAGGATTTCCTGATGGTGCTACTCCAACCTGTATCAAAAAAGTTGAAACATTGGCCGCGCTTCGTGCTGGAGCTGATGAAATTGATTTTGTTATGAATTACGAAAAATTGAGACAGAATGATGTGAAATATGTTGTTGAAGAGATGGAAAAGATTGCTCAGCTTGCACACAATCATAGTGCTTTGGTTAAGATGATTTTAGAGACTTCAGAGTTGCATGATCCTCAAATTGAGTTGGCTAGTTGTTTAGCTAACTGTCATAAAATTGATTTTGTCAAAACTTCTACAGGTTTTAGTTCTTCTGGAGCCAATGCTCATGATCTGAAGATTATGCGGGAGAATTTTTCTCGTGGAATTAAGCCTTCAGGGGGAGTGAACTGGGATAATGTTTATGATTTTATTGGAGCGATTTCTGGTAGAGATGATGGGATGATTGAGTGGAATCCGAATTTTATCCGGCTTGGTGCTGGCGCTAAGTTCTTAGAGAATGGGGATTTTGTGGATTAGAAAAATTCTTAAAAAAAATAAAAAATTGTGGGATTTTGAATAGATTTATTCAAAATCGCCTGATTGATCAATAGCGTCTGGGTCTGCTGCTGGAGCTTCGTTTGATCCAGATTCATTAGATTCTGCTCGTGGAGCATTATCTCGTGGAACCATTGGTTTAGCTTCACTAACTTTAATAGCTCTGCCTTCAATTTCCTTATCGTTCATTTCTGAAATAGCTTTGTTAGCTGATTCATCATCTGCGATTGTTACGAAACCAAAACCTTTTGATCTTCCTGAAAATTTATCGCTGATAACGTTTGCTTCTTCAACATTATATGTTGCAAACATCTCTTTCAAACCGCTATCGTCGACTTTCCAAGGTAAATTACCTATGTATAACTTCATTCTTTCCTCCTGAATTATTTAATAATTTTAATAGAATTCTCATGACTTAATTTTGCTCGCTTATGTATATTTCTGGGATGTTGAGTATATAAATTTATTGCTTGTACTTACTCTTGTCCTTAGCGGGTTTAATAGGGCAACAATTGCCGAAACGAAGAAATTTTTGTGTCGCGAAGTTTAGTATCGAGGTTAGTATAAATAGGGTTGTGGCGAATAGGAATAGGTCTTCTAGGAAATTGGATATCCTGGCTTCGGTCGGGATGTTTCCGGTTAGTTGTAGCATGATTAGGACGAGGAGGAACATTGTTGCGATTATTGGGATAATGAAGTAGAGCATAAAAGAAAGTCCTTCGATTAGGAACATTCTTGGCATGATTTTCTTTTCTCTGAATTCAAGTAATATGATTAGTGATGAGAGGATGCTTATGCAAAGGACGAATCCTAGTATTGCTATTGGGAAATTGACCATACTGTATATAGTTAGGAATACTGATTCGGGGAGGTTTATGAATTCTGCAAGTGGTAGAAGAAGTGTTGAGACTAGGAACCAAAGATAAAGTGCGAATGTTATGACTAGGATTATTTTAGTCCATCTAGGGGTGCAAAATTTCGCCTCTTTTTCCATATTTATCTTTAGTTATCTTCGTTTAAATAATTAATGTGAGAACTGTAAAATTATTCCTGATAAAAATATTATTGATAGGATTATTATTATTAGCCAGTTTATTGGCATTTTAATTTCTGGGTCATTTTTGTTTCGTTTGCTTGTTTTTGCTCTTTTGCCAATTAGGAGGATTAGGATTCCAGTTAGACCTACAGAGATGACTCCACCAATTCCTAATATTGATGCGAATCCGAGTACTTTGTATTGGGCTATTATGATGTATAATATTAATGGGACAAATGATGTGAATATGAAGTTGATTGTCTTTGAGGTTTTTAGGTCGAATTTGAATGTGTCTTTTAGGGAATAGGACAATACGAAATATGATGTGAGCATTGTGAAGATTCCGAGGATTGTGATGATTGGTCCGAATGATAGAGTTGCGACCTCAGTTACTTCGTTTCCGAGGATTCCTACAAATACGGCTGTGAATAGTATGTATAATATTATTGGGATGAGGCTTCCGAGGATGATTGCTCTTTTGAGTAATTTTTCTTGGCCTTTGATTTCTTGACGAAGTTCTGGGATTGAGGTGAAACCGAGAAAAGCGAACATGACGATTCCGATTGGGAGGGTGAATTGGGATAGGTTGGATGTCATAAGATTTGAAGGTTTAATTTGGGGGAGAAACTTGATGAAGATTCCGATTACTATTGTGATAACTGCGATTACACCCCAAGTTTCAACTTTTTTTAATCCTTTGAGACCTTCCCGAAGTAGGAGGGTCATGATGAGCCAGAAAGTTGCTGCTAAAAAAATCGGGTTGATGTTTCCGGGAAATAGTCTTGAAAGGCTTTCTCCTTCTCCGATGAGGTAGGCTAGTAGGGCGGAGTAAACTCCGAAAATCATTGCGAAGAACATAATTCGTTTTCCCCAAGTTCCGAGATATTTTTCTGCGTATCCTGAAAGTTGATGTCTTCCTCTTGTTCGAAGTGTTATTTCTCCGAATGCGAGATTTACGAACATCATGACTGCACCGAGAACTATTAGCCAGAATAACCCGGCGAGCCAACCTGATTTTGCGAAGATAAATGGGAGACCGAGAATTCCTGCCCCGATAATAGTTCCGGTTAGAGTAAATGTCGTTGCCCAGAATTTTTTATTCATTGTATCACCTGATTTGTTTAGGAGAAATTGACTTTTAATTGTTTGGAATTAGGAAGCGTTTTAAATAATGAAAGGGTTTGTTTGGTATGGGTGTGATATTCTAGAGGAGGGCGGAGCATATGTGTATGACGAAGATGTCTAAGTTTGCTCTTAATAGTTCAATTGCGTCCTTGGCGTTCGCGATGGTTGGTGCGATTTGGGCGGTTTATATGGATAGCTTTGTTCATAGTGCTGTAATTGTTGGTGTTATTGGAGCTTTCTTTTCTCTTTTCTCTATCGTATCTTATTTTTTGTTTATTCCGATTATTGAAAAAAGGGATAAGGGGAAAGTGTATTTCTATTCGATCTTGATTGTTTTGTTTACTTATATTCTGTTTGCGATTAATCATAGGTTCTATATTTTTGTTATAGTGGCTTCTTTGTATATCGTCGTTATGGCGTTGAGGGCGATGAGTTTTGGTCTTATTGTTAAGGATAATTCTTGTAAAAGGAAACTATCTAGGAATGAGGGGATTATCTACACGTTAGCTAATATGGCTTATGTTGTTGGTCCATTACTTGCTGCTTTTGTTGCAGATAGATTTGGAATGAACAGTGTTTTTACTCTAGGTGCAGTTTTTCTTATTATTTCCTTAGGTTTGTTTAAGCTTTCAGGGATTCATGATGGGAATGTAAAGAAGAAAGTTGACGATGGTCTTATAAAAAACTTTTTTGATTTCTTTAGAAGTAAACCGAGACGGCTTGCGTATTATCTTCGGGGAGGGATTACTTTTTGGTGGGCTTTGATTTACTTGTTTATTCCTATTTATATTATGCGACATGGGCTTGGGATTAAATGGGTAGGGTATTTTTTATTCTCCGTTGCGGTTCCGTTAGTGTTATGTGAATATTATTTTTCTAAGGCTGTGGGGAGGAAAGGTTTCCGAAGAATATTTTCTCAAGGTTATCTACTTGTGGCTATCTTGGTGTTTGCCTGTTTTTTTGTTAGCAATATTTACATGGTTCTTTCTCTTCTTACATTAGCTAGTTTTGGAATGGCAATGTTGGAGCCGACTACTGAAGCATACTTTTTTGATATCTCTAAAGAGAAAGAATGTTTGAGATATTATGGTCCTTACAAGACAGTTCAGGATGTTGGGAATTTGGCGGGAAAATTATTATCTGCATTACTTTTGGTTTTCTTCGCTTTTGAATATTTGTTCTTGATGTTTGGATTAGTCATGTTCTTGATGTTTTTGCTTGCACTTAGGACGAAGAAGGTTGTCGAGAAAAATATGTGAACGAGCTCGGGAAGAATCGAACTCCCATCCCCAGGGCCGAAACCTGGTATTCTATCCGTTAAACTACGAGCTCATTTAACAAGATATAAACCTAAAATCAATTTATAAGATTAACTAATTCAATCTTTTATAATTTTTAATGGGACATCTGCTCGTGTGATTTCCTTGTATCCAACACCATGATGTTGTCTTAGGTATGTGTCCATAATTTCGCATCCGTTTTTGTAGTTTGAATCCCATATGGCTTTTGCCGCATCTACTTTGTCTTCACCGATTCTTGCTCTTGTTGGCCCGTAAGCTTTTAGCGGTCCGATGTGAATCCTTTTTGAGAAATTTTCAACTATGCTATCCATGTGTTCTAAATAAGGTTTCAGTGTTGCGGGATCTGGATTATACATCTGGGGGAAAATATCAAATCCGGCTTTGAGGAATTTTTTGATAGAGTGTTCTTGTGCTTCTAATGTGGTGTATGAGGACACGTTTTCTTGCAGATTATTTGGGTCGACTCCCTTTATTGCAGTTAATATTTTTATGGGGAATTCTGCTAATTGTTCTAATGTGTGTGGTTCGTAAACTCCAGTTCTTTCAAATTCATCTACGAGCATTCCTGTTGAAAGGTTGCTATCTATCTGCCCGACAAAATCAAGTCCCCTATTTCCTATTTCTTTCCACATGTCAAGAATCCAATCTAGTGCTAATGTTGGTTCTCCTCCTGATGCCCGAAGAACTCTGATATGCATGTCTTGTCCTTCTTCTAGATATGCTGATTTTATTTTTTTCCTTGCGTTTAGCATGCTTTCTATAGTGTTGTGTCCAGTCAAATATACTTTTCCAGGTCCTGCTTTTCCGTCATTGCTTTTATTATCTACAAAACAATATTTGCATCCACCTTCTGCGCTTCCGTCGTGAAAATTACAACCTGCTACTTGGAAAATAAATGGGGGATTATAATCCAAAATGTTTTCCATTTTGAAATCGGGTTGATGTTTGTACCATAGTGGGAAATCGAATTCTTGTTTTCTGGCAAATGCTTCAATTTCGTCGTTAGTATGTTTTGTTACATCAAAGAATTCTTTTCCATATTCTTCAGAACCCATTTTATCTAATTCTTTAATATTAACTTTCGCTCGGAATACGAAATTCCCTGTAGAAATATCTGGCATCGTATCGATAACTCTTGAAGTATCTTTTCCCTGAAGTGTATCTGAGAAATCTACTACCATTAATTTATCATCTTTTAATAAATTTTCTCTTAATTCCCTTGCTCTTTTTATTGGGTCTGTTTTTCCCATGAAATATTTTAACTTGGGAAGTATTTAAAGAAATAGTGGATTGAATATATATAATTAATTTTAAATAGTTAGATTTCTGTTTTATTCTATGGAAAGTTTAGGCAAAGATTGGAGCGGGAATACCGGCCGTAGTTGGCACGGTTGTAATCCTTGTGGGTTCTAAGATAGTTATTAAGTTAGGTACGAAAGCGGTTTTTGATTCTGTGCGTTGTGAGATTCGTCGGGATGTTTTGAAGAGTTTGGCCGGAGGTGTATCTGAACTTTTATCTAATGGTAATGAAGTTATTATTGTGAGTTCTGGTGCGGTTGGTTGTGGTAAGAGTGTTGTTTCTGGTAATGGTGATGTTGGAGTTAAGCAGGCGCAGGCGGCGGTTGGACAGATTAAGTTAATGGAAGAATTTGTTAAGGCATTTTCTTTGAAGGGTTTGCATGTTGGTCAGTTCTTGTTGAATGTGGGTGACTTAAATTCAGCTAGATTAGAAAATGTTTTTGCGGCGTATAATCATTTACGTGGGGAAGCGATACCGATAGTTAATGAGAACGATGTTACTGCTACGGGTGAGCTTTCGTTCGGGGATAATGATAATCTAGCGGCAGAGATTTTGGAGAAGTTCGATTTTGATTTATTGTTAGTTTTGACTGAAATGGGTGCATTGATTAGTGGTGGGAAGCGGCTGAAGGTTTCGAATAGTTTTTTAGTGGAGGATTATGATAATTTGTCCTCGAATGATGGCTATGGTTTTGGTGGATTGGATAGTAAGTTGCAAGTTGCTAATCGAGTTGTTGAAATGGGGAAGGAATTTATCGTTGGAAAGGCTGGGGATGATATTGTAGAGATTTTAGGGGGGCGAGGGGTTGCTACGCGATTTGCGGCAAGTTTAAAAATAAATGATGATACTAAAGGATAAGATGGGGAAATCAAAGACGACTTTTAATATTTCGAAGAGGGATAACTTTAGTGAATGGTATAGTGAGATTTTGAATAAGGCTGAGGTTACTGATTTACGATATGGTGTTAAGGGGTTTGTTGTGATTCGGCCGTGGGGCGCGAGGATTATTGATAAGATGTATAGGATTTATGAATCTGCTTTGAGGGCGACTGGACATGATGCTGCGATTTTTCCTGCGGTGATTCCTGAAGGGAATTTTAAACGAGAGTCGAGTCATGTTGAAGGTTTTGCTCCGGATGTTTTTTGGTTAGATAAGGTTAAGGGCGACGATAGGTTGGCTTTGCGTCCTACAAGTGAGACTGCATTTTATGAGATGTATAATTTATGGATTCGAAGTTATCGTGATTTGCCTTTGAAGCTTTATCAGAGGGCTAATGTTTTCAGAAATGAGACGAAGGCAACTAGGCCTTTGATCCGTTCTAGGGAATTTCATTGGATTGAAACTCATGATGCGTTTGCTACGAAGAAGGATGCTGAGGCACAGGTTCAGGATGATATTGCGATGACAGAGGAAGTTATGCATAAGATTTTTGGGGTTCCGTTTTTGCCAATGAAAAGACCGCAGTGGGATAAGTTTCCTGGGGCAGTTTATACTGTTGGTTCGGATTCTATTATGCCTGATGGGAAGATTATTCAACAGCCTTCGACGCATTTGATTGATCAGCATTTTGTTAAGGCGTTTGATGTGAAATTCGTAGATGAGAAAGAGAAAACTAAGATTCCTTGGTTAACTTGTTATGGTCCTTGTATGTCTCGGATTTTGGCTTCGATACTTTCTATTCATGGGGATGATAATGGTTTGATCTTGCCTTATACTCTTGCTCCGGTTCAAGTTGTTGTTGTTCCGTTTTCAGGGAAAGGTGTTGAATCGGTGGTTGAGGATATTCGAGCGCAGTTGTTAGCTGAATATGTTGATGTTAAGGTTGATGATTCAGATAAGCGGCCTGGCGAAAAGTTTTTCTTTTGGGAGATGAAGGGAGTTCCGTTTAGGATCGAGATTGGTGAGAAAGAACTTGCTTCGGGGGAAGTTACAATTTTTATCCGTGATACTAAAGAAAAAGTTTCGGTTAAGATTGATGACTTGGCTGAGTCGATTAAGAATCTTGGTGCGGAATATGATGAGCGATTAATTGCTCGGGCTGATGAGTTTTTCGAGGATAAGGTTGTTAATTGTGCGGATAAGAAAGCGATTAAGAAGGCCTTAGATTCTGGGAAGATTGCAAGGTTTAGTTTTTGCTCGGCAGAAAAAGAGGGGGGAAAATGTGCAGAGTATATCGAGAAGGAATTGCAAGCTCGTGTAATGGGGACTCGTGCGGATTTGAATGAGAAGGCTTCGGGCAAGTGTCTGATTTGTGGGAAGAAATCTGGTGCTGTCGTTTATGCTGGGAAGAGTTACTAATTAGTTTTATAAAGTTCTTTTATTAATAGTGGGTATGAATAAGAGGGGAATTTCTGCGGTTGTCGCTACGGTGCTGATAATTTTAATTGTTATTATGGCGATTATGATTCTTTGGATTGCACTTCTTCCGATGTTAGATTCTTGGCTTTATTCTGGAAAAGTGACTGTTGCATTAACTGATGAAAGAATTTCAATTCCCTATGTGGGGCCGAATAAATTTAATGTGGATGTTTTAGATGTTATAATTGATAGAGGTTCATCGGAGTTGCTGGAACTTGAAATAGAGAATATTACTGAGACTGTTAATCGGACGGTTTTCAATGCAACTGATGTTATGTTATTGGTTGATTTATCTGGGAGTATGGGTTCGGTAGCTTTTTCTGAGTGTATTATTGAGGGTATAAATGTGAATTCTCCAGGTTCTTTTTGTAGCCATAATGAGACTATTTGTGCTGCTGATTACTGTGCCGGTGTTTTTTTAAATGGGGTTTGTACAAATCCTGTTGGTTGGTACAATTCTTATGGTTGTAATGCGGGTTTGTTCTTTTGTGGATGGTGTGGGGGAGAATATACTTCCTTTACTGCAGTGGAGGTATTAAAGGAATCTGCGCATGTTTTTGTTAGTAATACTTTGACACGAAATAATGGAAGTAGGATTGCCTTGATGGGATACAGAGATGAGGATGATTTTCCTTATTTAGACTTTACAAATAAATCTGGCGTATTGGATGCAGAGATTGATTCTTGGGAGGCTACAGGGGAGTACACATATCTTTATACTGGTTTGGAATATGCCTTTGGTAATTTTACTGCTGGAAGTGATTCTGAAGATAAATTTCTAATTGTTCTTGGGGATGGGGGCATTAATGATCCCATTTATTTAACTTATGTTGAACGAATTCAGAATGTAGTTGATTATATTAGTAATTTTGTCGATGCGGGAATAACAGTACATTCTATTGGATTCGGTCCATATGTCAAGGTAGATTTATTTAGAGATATTGCTAATGCTGGCCGTGGGAATTATTATAATTCTTCAAATTATCAAAATTTAGCTGAACAGTTTAGGGCTATTTTAGAGGAATTTAATATTACTCATCAGGTTGAATATGAGGTTTCTATACCTGGAGTCTTTTTGGACCTTGCTATCTTTTCAGGGGGTGATTCATATGTACATAGGATTTATAGGGATGTTCCTGGATCAAATGAGCAGAGGAGATATGAGATTGAACTGAAGGAAGGCTGGAAGGCTGAAGATATTACAAAGGTAAATGTTTACATTGTTGCGATATCTCGGGGTGGAATAGAAAATAGTGTATTATTGGGAACTTATAAAGTTTAGGAGCTTAATTTCGATAGTTAGTTTTATAAATTCTAAAAATGTTTTTGTATTATGGTAGATGATGTTGTGATGAAGGTTGAGAAGCCGAGTAAAGATATTTCTAAGATTAAGGAGGGTGATAAGCTTTGGATTAATGGAAAAGGGATGAAGGTGGATAAGCATTATCCTTTTCAAGATCATGGGAATATGAAGGAAATGATTATTGAGGTTTTTAATGTTGAGAGTGAAAGGGAGTATCAGATTCGGTATTTTGATGATCAGGTAGAGTCTTCGATAGAGGTTTATGAATTACAGAATGATTTTCAGTATGTTCGAAGAGAGCCGAAGACGATTAGATGGTGAGGTGGGATATATAGTTTCTAGGATATATTTGTTTTTAAGTAAGTTTGAGTAAATTGTGTGATGGTGGATTATAGTCCTACATGGGAAATTGAAGATTCTGAGATTAGAAGTATGGATTCTGAGAGGGTTAAACTTAATGGGGCTATTGCTTCTTTTGAACGGCAGCTTGTGGGAGATCCTCAACCTTATGCAAGTTTAGTTACTGGAAAAGAAATTAATTCTCGGGCGAATAAGATTCTTAAGAGGGCTAGAAGTATTGATCATAGTGAGGAGTTGAATAATTTTGATAGGGTGGTTTATGATGATTTAATTTATAATGCTAAGAGGGCAAAGAGTTATTATTCTTATTTTGTGGATATGAAATCGAACATGGGGGTTGGTAAATTTTTGTCTGAGTTTTTTGCTCCAAGGACATATAATAATTTTTTGGATGCTGTTAGGCCGGAGAATCTTGACATGAAGATGTTGAGTGGGGAAGAGAAATTAAAAGCGAGGATGTTTTCTAAGACTCCTGATGGATCTGTTATCTATTATGGGTCGAGTTCTTGGTCGCGGGATCATCATGAAAGATTGGCTACATCCTTAAATGAATCTAAGGAAGTTGTTGAGGATTTCTATAGGGATCTTGGGGTGAAGACATTTGATTATAATCTTCAACTTGCTCCTGCCGGTGGGGGCTTTAGTTATTGGGAAGGAGAAACTTTGCTTGCGGCGGTTGATCCAGACAGATTTTTTTCTAGGGATGGGAAGTATAAGTCTATCCTTGCGAAATTGATTTTGGCTCATGAGTTGGGACATGGGTTGCAGGGGAAAAAGAGTAGGAATCTTCCAGAAGGGTTTCATCCCGGTTTGTTAGAATATAGTTCCTCGATTCATGGTTCTTGTGGGGAAGGTGTGGCGATGGCGGTTGAAGGAGAATTTATTAATTATGCTAGTGAATCTTTGGGATTATCTCGGGATGAGAGTCGATTGTTAAATATGTTTTGGAAAACCTATTTGCCTAAGAAAGCTTTTCAGATTGCTCATGATGTTCTGGAAAAGAAATGTAATGAAGAAATATTGGATAGGAACTTTCCAGAGGCATTGAAAAGGGATGCACATTTAAATCTTGCGAGGATTACCAAAATTAAACATTTTACTGATGATTTTTCATTTGATGATCAACCTTTTTTAGATACTCTTCAACAGATGATTTATCCTATTGGAGACAAAAATATTCGTCGAATTTTAACTCGTCTGGAAACTGAAGGAGTTTCAAAGGAGGTTTCTTTTAATGCTCTCTTGCAGGGAGTTTGGGTTAATCCGCAGGCACAAGAAGATTTTATCTTTGATGCTTATATTCCTAGGGTTCTTAATCAATAATCTTAGTTTCTAATTTTTTATAGCCAAAGAAATCAGTTGTGTAATTGTATGCACCCGCATTAAGGAATATTATCTTATCTCCGACCTTAGGGTTATTTGTTTTTACTTTGTATCTGAAAATATCATCTCGTGTGGGTGAGTTTCCCTTGATGAGATATTCAGTTCCAGTCTCTTGTTCTCCTTCAACTAACATTTTTGTTCCGGTTAAAATATTGTCTAATGCGCAATTGTAAATTGTTGTGTTGATGATTAGATTTTTATTTTGGACTTGAATTATTTCTGTTTCTAATTTTATGCAGGGTGCTGCGAGGAATCGTCCTGGTTCGATTATTGTTTTGATATTATATTGTTCTAAGAATTCTTTTGCATTTGTTAATTTTTGGAAGATATAGGGTAGAACTTTTGAGGTATAGCTTCGGTATTTTGCTGGAAGTCCTCCACCGAAATTTATTGTATTCAATCTGTCTAAAGATTCTTTTGTAAGTGAATCTTCGAGTTCTTCTTTTATTTCCCACTCACTAGTGTTTTGAGATTTTCTGTGGAGGTGAATTCCTAGTTGATCAATTAATTGATTATCTTTTATCTCCGAGATTATTTCATTGATTCTTCTCGAGGGCATACCATATACAAAATATTTTCCTGAACCAACTCTATGTTCTTGAAATTTCATCCTTAATGAGAGATTAATTTTTGTTGAAGCTGCTTCTAAGAGATTGTTAAGGTCTATTTCGTTATCGACTACAAATGTTTTGATTCCTGTTAAAATTATTTGTTTTAATTCATCAACTGATTCTGCTTGTGTGAAGAAAGAAACTTTTGATTTATCCTGGATCATTTCTATTTCTTCTTTAGCATGGATTGAGAAATCTACTTCTGGTGCTATTTCTTGTAAGATGTTTCCTACTTCCCGATTTGTTTTGTAGGAATAAGAAACTTTTAATCCCAGATCTTTTAGAAGACTTACTTGTTCTTTGAGAATCTTTTTTGATAGAATGAAATGTGCGTCCATTTTAGATTAACTCTTCTTTTTTCATTTTATCTAGGGCTGAAGTCATCATTAATGGGAATGTGATACAGACGTCTCCGTTTACTGTTGCAGCTTCTGCGTCGTCTTTTAATTTACCCCAAGATTTTGCTTCCTGTGTTGTTGCTCCTGACAATGAACCTGAAGATGCGTGAGAAGTTGTCATGTAAACTGCGTAATCAAATCCTCCTGAAAGTAATGCTGCGAAAATTGCATAGTGTTTTGAAGTTGAACCTCCAAGAGAGATTAATCCTTTTTTGTCATCAAATGATAAATCTGTTACGATTCGTGCCATGTCTTTGATTGTGTCTACGATGAAGTCGTCGTGTTTTTGCTGGAACATAAAAAGTTGGAATCCGAATGAAGAGTCTGCAATTCCTGGACAGTAGATTGGGATGTCGTTTTTTGCAGCTTGGTAAAGGATTGAATTTTCATCATCAATTAACAAACCTAATTCTTTTAGTAATTCTGATGTTGAGATTCTCTTATGCTTCTCGTAAATCTTTGATAAATATTCATTCATTTTATCTTCAAATTTCATATATGATTCGCTTCGAATAACTAAATTTCCGACCCTATTTTCTCCTCGTTCATGAAGGGCAGTATCGTCTGCATTGAAGTTCGCGATTTCAAATTCTTCTCCGAACGATTTCATGATATCCTCTTCAATTGAACCGGAGGTTGTTACCATAATATTTGGGATTTGTAGTTTGCATAATTGGGCGAAGAATCCCCGTAGTCCGGAAGTTACCATATTTGAAGTGAATGTTAAGAATATCTTTGCGCCGGATCTTTTCATTTTTAGGACAACCTTTTCTGCTTCTGCTAGTTCGATTGCTTGGTATCCCAGATTTCCAAATGAGTCGACCATTTCTGCGACGGTCATGTTTGGAGTCCATATAAAATCTTTAACTTTTTTCATAGTAATGTGAGAAATTTAATAGAGTAGTGACTAGAAATCTAGTTAATCAGAATTGGGATAGCCAATAATGTACTCATGATAATAAGAATTAATTTTGCTTTTTAAGGCTTTCTAATATCTCTTTTGCTAATTCAATAGTCTTTTCAGCACCTTCTTTTGTCGGATTGACTTCTACTAAGTCTGCTCCAATTATATTTGTGTTTTCTACGATATCTTTGATTAGTTGGAGTCCTTGTTCTTTTGAAGCTCCGTTTTTTTCGGGATATCCTGTTGCTGGAGCTACCTCTGCATCGAAAAAATCTATATCTATTGATAGGTATACCTGATTATCTTTTGCAAATTCTTTTATTTTTTCTTTTGCATTAGCAAGTTTTCCAATTGCAATTGTTTCGATAGGATATTCTTTTTCTGCGGGGTCGATGTTTCTTGCACCAATTAATAGGACGTTTTTTGGTTCTAGTCCTTTGCCGATTATCGCACTTAACCATTCTTCATGTGTCGGGTTTTCCATGGGGGGCATAAGGTCTGGATGTGCGTCGAGTACAATTAATTTTAGATTAGCTTGCTTTTCTGAAATGGCTTTTACGATCGGATAGCTTATTGAATGGTCTCCTCCGATGAAGATTGTTTTTTCTTTTGCGTTTTTATAAATAATCTTTTCTTGCTCGGCTATGTTTGAATTATCTAGACTAAGTGTTTCTCCTTTCGGCGAGATTCTATCGGGGGCTAGTTCTGTGCCTTTAGTCATTCCGAGACCGTTTATTGCGGGAACTTTGATTATTTCCATATTGTTTTAATTAATCTTAGAGTTTTAAGTATATGGTTTGGTGTACGAATGCTTATAAGTTTCTGAGATGTTTTCTTGTTATGGGTCTTGGTGGAGGAACTGGAGTTGGAAAAGAAGAAGGATTACGTGCGGGTTTCAAGGATGGGGCGCTTGAGGCAGAATATGTTGCTTCGGATTTTAGTTTTAAGACTTCTATCCCTTTAGTGGGGCGGACTCGGGAGGGTGCATTGTGTGATTTGGCGGAGAAAATTGTGGAACATGGAATACCTTACGCTGATTGTCAGGAAGTGCTAGTACCTAGTTTGGGACATGAGGTATTGTCCGGTTCAGATAGGGATCATTTATTTGAATGTGCTTATTGTTTTTATCATTCAAGTAAGGAATAAATATTTTCTTTGAACTTTTCAAAATAATCTATTGGAACCATCGCCCCGGTTGCTTCGACGTGTCCGCCACCAGTTGCACCTTCTATGTCTGCGATTGCTTTTTTTGTTATATCTAATGCGTTCTTCCCACGGATAGAGATGTTGGCTTTTTCGGGACGTTTGAATGCGACAATTACTAATTTATCTTGGTGATTGTAAAATAATCTATTTGAGATTTCTGAGGACATTGATGTGTTTCCTGAATATGTGAAGAATATTAGTGGGGATGTGGTGTCTAGTTGGGATTCTGCTTTTTCGACTTGTTTGTTGAAGAACTCGTTGAGTTGGGTGTATCTTTTGTGGAATTGTTTTGTGTATTGGTTTTCTTCTAAGATGTCGTATGCGTTTTTTGCTTTGAATAAATATTTGATTAATTTGACTACATTTGTTATGCTGTCCATTAATCCGAAGTTTAACATCCGTACCATTTTTCCGATTTCTGTGGAATTTAGGACATCGAATGCAGAGATTTTTGAGTTTAGTAATTCGGGAGAAATTTTCTCGAAATCTTTTGCGAAGTCTGGCATGTATACGTCACCGATGCATCCGATAACTCCTAACCATAAATCTTCTCTTCGATTGAAGACTTTTTGTGCGATGTAAGTTGTTGGCTCCGATGAGGGATGAGAATTGTAATAGAAAGTTTTGTCGATTATCTCTTTTGGAGTTTTTGTTTCGTGATGGTCTATCCAAATCATAGGTATACCTTTTTCTTCAACTGCTTCTGCGAATTCTTTGCTTAGCTCTGCTTTGTCTAAAATAAAAACTGCGTCAGGATTTAATTCTTCAACTTTTCTTAAGTATTGTTCTTTTAAATCGGGAAATGATTTTATTGCGACACCCTTTCCTCGTCCGATTGCTCTTTGGAGAATTAAAAATGCACAGAGTCCGTCTACGTCGTTATCGAAAAAGAACAAGGGGTTTTGTGAGGCTTCTAGATGTTCTCGAATCTCTTGGAGTTGGATTTGGGGTATCATTAACAAATAACCTTCCCACCTAATACTTGTTCCCGTAGATTTCGAATTTCTTCACTGATTGTACTTGCCCGATTTTTCAATACTTGTTCGAATTCTACAGGGCTTGCAGATAATATTTTTTCTAAATTCTGTAGTTGTTTTACTATCTGTGAAATTTCTTTTTCTGAAAGTGTCAGGTGTGCGAGGAATCGGTACCCTCTAGGGGAGATGCTTTCTTCGATTGGTTTTTCTAAGATTAGTCTTGCTATAGATTCTAAGTCTAGAAGTCCATCGAATGTTAGGTTTGCTAGGAGTGTTTTCGATCTTTTTAATGATAATCTTGCGTAATCCCTTAAGACTTCGCTTTCAGCTTTTTCTACCCCCCTCAGAAGTTCTCTGTATCGCATGTGCATAATGCTTCCTTCTCTCCCGAGTTCCGTGAAATTTCTTTTAACTGATTCAGATATTTTGAGAATCATCTCAGCTCTTTGGATTACTTTACAAACATCACTGATTGAAACCATCTCGGACATTTCTAAAATGTTTAGGTTGCCGATTTGTTCATCTAGGTGTTCTCTTTGTTTTTCTAAGACTTGGAGGTTTGAGCTGATACTTCTCAATAATTCGTCGGTTGATTTTAGGTAGTAACGGGATTGCCCGTAGTAAAGTGTGGTCTTCTTTCTTCTTTCTGAAACTGCGATTACGAATGTATGTGCTTGTTTTGCGGTTCGTTCTGCGGCCTTGTGTCTTGTCCCGGTTTCTATAGAATGTAATGATGCGTCCGGATTCAATAGGGTGTTTGCATAGAGGATTCTTTTAAGGTCTGATGATACGACAATTGCCCCATCCATTTTTCCTAATTCGAAAAGTTTCTGTGCACTGAATCTACAATTTATTCTGAAACCTCCCTCAATTATGTTTTGATTGTGAAGTTCATCTGCGTCGAAGACTATTAAGCCCCCTAAATCAGACCTTACAATGTCATCAATTACATTTCTTAATTGGGTTCCTGGTGAGACTAACTTTATGAAATCTATGAATGTTTTTTCTTTTTCTCCTGCCATATGTAAAAAAGGAATAGCGAGTATTTATAATTTTATGCTAAACTCTTTTAAATTGGAAATTTGTTATTATTTTGATGATAGATAAGATGTTGGAACAACAGGTTTTCGTATTATGCAATGGCGGAGCCCTTGCGAAATTAAAATCAGAGGATTTGAATTTATGAAATATCTACTGGGAATTGAATCGACAGCGCATACCTTTGGTGTCGCAGTCTTGGATTGGGATGGCAAGATTTTGTCAAATGTTAAGGATGCGTATACGACTGAGGAAGGTGGGATGATTCCGATTGAAGTTCGGAAGCATCATGAGGAAGTTGCTGACCGACTTTTTGAAGGGGCTTTGAATGAAGCTAAGATAACTAAGGATCAGATTGAGGCGATTGCGTTTTCAAATGCCCCAGGTTTAGCGCCATGTCTTTTGGAGGGGATGAAGTTTGCGAAAGAGATTGCTAGTGATTTAGAAGTTCCATTAGTTATGGTTAATCATTGTGTTGCGCATTTGGAAATTGGCGAATCGGTTGGGGCGAAGGATCCTGTGATGCTTTATGCTAGTGGTGCCAATACACAAATTATCGCTTATGAGGCTGGGAAGTATCGAGTTTTTGGAGAGACTTTAGATTTGGGTGTTGGGAATTTTATTGATACTGTTGCTCGTTATATGGGGCTTGGTTTTCCTGGAGGGCCTAAGATTCAGAAGTTGGCGGAGGAGTGTAAAAACAAAGATGAATTAATCGAGTTGCCTTATTCGATTAAGGGGGTGGATGTTGCGTTTTCGGGTTTGCAGACTAAGTTGAAGAATCTTTTAGATAAGGGTGGTGATAAAAATGAAATTGCTTATTCTATGCAGGAAGTTGTTTTCGCGATGCTTGTTGAAGCGGCTGAAAGAGCTTTGGCGCATACTGGGAAGAAAGAGCTTTTGCTTGGTGGTGGGGTTGCTTGTAATTCTCGGTTGCAGGAAATGTGTAAGATAATGTGTGAGGAACGGGGAGTAAAATATTTTTGTCCGGCTCGGCCGCTGCTTGCAGATAATGCGGGGATGATTGGTTATTTGGGATTGAAAATGTTTAAGGCTGGTATCTTTGAGAAGGATTTAGATAAGGTGGATATTGCTCCGCGGGAAAGAACTGATGATGTCGAAGTTTCGTGGCGATAGTTTTATAAACCAAAATCTCACTTTAATTATACCAATGAAGGTAAATCCTGAGGGGACTTCTTGGAACTAAATACACAAAACAAAATGGTATCCACATATGACATTGTAGAGAAAGCGGCTAAGACCGGGAAAGTTGATAAAGGAGTTAACGAAGTAACTAAGGCAGTTGAGCGAGGAATCGCAAAGCTTGTTGTTGTTGCGTCTGATATCGACCCGAAGGAATTAACACAACATTTACCTATTCTTTGTAAAGAGAAAGGTATAAAGTTTGCAGAAGCTGATTCACGAGAGAAATTAGGAATCTCGGTTGGAATCAACAGGCCTACTGCGGCAGTTGCTGTTATTGAAGAGGGCGAAGCTAATCTTGACTCTCTAGAGTAATTTTACTCTTAATTCATCATTAGAAAGCAACTAATATTTTAAAATAAAATGGCAAAAGATAAGAAACCAGAAAAAAAGCAAGAACAGAAGAAAGGCGGATCGAAAGGATCTGAAGGTTTGACTTCCGAGGGAGCAGTTCCAGCAATCGTAGAAGCGGTTCTTGGAAGAACTGGAACTCGAGGCGAGATCACACAGGTTAAGTGTAAAATTCTACAAGGAAAGAATCGAGGTAAGTCTATGAGGCGAAACGTTCGAGGACCTATTAAGAAGAGGGATATTTTGATGCTTAGAGAAACTGAAATTGAAGCACGAAGATTATTCAAGAAAATAAACAAAGGGGGCAAGGATTAAGATGCCCGTTTGTACTTTTTGTAAAAATCAATATGAATTTCCTAAGGGAACTACTGTAGTTCAGAAGGATGCTTCTGTTAGATATTATTGTTCTTCGAAGTGTCGAAAGAATATGGAGATGGGGCGTTTGAATAAGAAAGTTAAGTGGATTCGGAAAAGTGATGTTGTGAAGGCTGAGAAGGCTAAGTATGAAGCTAATAAGAAAGCCTAGTTGAGTACAATAATTCTTTTTAAGTTGAATTGGCTGTTTTTTGTATGGCTCTTGAGAGTAAATTGTCTTTTTCGGAGAATAAGAATTTTTTTGCATCTTTGAGTGTTTATGCTGTTGGAAGTGCGATAGATTTTGCGTCTACTTATTATGGGCTTGTTGGTGGGGAAATTGAAGAATTTAGTCCTTTGATTGAGAGTTCTATTGCCCAATTTGGATTTGGTGCGGGAATCGTGTTGCCTAAGTTGCTTATCGGAGGAGTTATTGTAGGGGCTGCGACTTATCTTCAGAAAAAGAAAAATCGTGGTGAGACTAGATTTAGTCCGGCCGCTGTTTGTTATTTTGGAGGAGTCATTACTGCAGGGGTGGGTCTTAGCTGGATTTTAGATAATTATCTTTTCTTTTAAGAACATTTATAAATAATCTTTAATTGAATATTTTATGAAAAAGAAAGAGTTGGTTTATTATTTGTCTTGGTTTATTGCTGTTGTAGTTTTGATAGTCTTATTTTTAGAGGTTGCGACTACTTTCTCTTTGGTTGAGAATTTATATAGTTCAAAATTTCTTTTGTATACAGTTTATTATGCTGCGGCTTTACTTATTCCGTTAGTTTTGCTTTCTTCGCTTCTTGCATTCCGATCGAGTAAGACTCCTGAAGGAAAGAAAAGTATAAAATTATTGGTGAATGTGGGGATTACTTATGCGGTGATTAAGATAATCTTGGTAATAATTTCTTCGTTTAGACTCTTTAGTTCCGGCGTTTTTTAATTTTTAATTTTATCAGGTATTTTTCTCAAATTTTTAATTTGTCGTCGCTGTTTTTGATTTTTGGGATACAAATGTTTATAAAGTAAGTTTGTTTTTTGAGTGTATTAAGAGGTTGAAAATCTAGAATGACTGAAGAAAATTACTCGGCAAAAGACATCACCGTCTTGGAAGGGCTTGAAGCGGTGAGGAAAAGACCTGGGATGTATATTGGTTCTACTGATAAGTATGGTCTTCATCATATGGTCTGGGAAGTCTTGGATAATTCGGTTGATGAGCATATGGCTGGGGTCGCAACAACGATTGATGTTGTGATTAACAAAGATAATTCAGTTGTTATCTCTGATGATGGGCGAGGAATGCCTGTTGATCCGCATCCAGTTTACAAGAGGCCGGCTATGGAAATTATTGTTACAAAGTTGCATGCGGGAGGTAAGTTTGATAACAAGGCTTATGCGGTTTCTGGAGGCCTTCACGGTGTTGGTATCTCTGTTGTCTCTGCTTTATCAAGTGATATGACTGTTGAGGTTACTAAGGATGGAAAGATTTATTCTCAAGGTTATAAAATTGGAAAGCCCAAGGCTGATATGAAAGTTATTGGGAAAGCTGATGCGAAACTTCATGGGACAAAGGTTACTTTCCTTGCTGATGAAAGTATTTTTTCTACGATTGATTTTGATTATAAAACTTTGGCTACTCGATTTAGGGAAACCTGTTTTTTGAATGCAGGTTTAAGAATTAATTTTAGTGATTTTCGTGGAGAGAAGGAAAAGAAGGAGAGTTTTCATTATGAGGGTGGACTGACGGCGTTTGTTAAATGGTTGAATAAGACGCGGAAGCCGATTCATGTGAAGCCTATTTATTTTAAGCGAGAAGAACAGGGAACTGTTGCAGAGGTTGCGATTCAATATTCGGATTCTTATAATGAAAATATTTTAGGATTTGTTAATACGATTAATACTATTGAGGGGGGGACTCATGTTGCGGGATTGAAGTCTGCTTTGACGAGGGTGATTAATGATTACGGGACGAAGAAAGGTGTCTTGAAGAAAGGTCAGAAGTTGACTGGGGACGATGTTCGTGAAGGGATTACTGCAGTTATTTCTTTGAAAATTGCGGAGCCACAGTTTGAGGGACAGACTAAGACCAAGTTGGGTAATGGCGAGATTAAAGGTATTATAGATTCTATGGCGACTTCTGCTTTGAGTGATTTTCTTGAGGAGAATCCTGCGGTTGCTAAATCTATTTTGATAAAAGCTTCTTCTGCATTGAAAGCTCGTGAGGCTGCTAAGAAAGCTAAAGATTTAGTTCGGAGAAAGAATGCACTTGGTGTTGGTTCGGGTTTGCCTGGGAAATTGGCTGATTGTTCTAGTCGAAAGAAAGAATTGACTGAACTTTATATTGTGGAGGGGGATTCTGCTGGTGGTACTGCTAAGGGTGGTCGGGATAGAGAGACTCAGGCCATTTTGCCTTTGCGTGGTAAGATTTTGAATGTTGAGAAGTCCAATCCTGCCAAGGCCTTGTCTTCGGAAATGATTTCTAATATTATTACTGCTATGGGAACTAGTGTTGGGGATAGTTTTGATATTGAGAAGTTGAGATATAATAAGATTATAATTATGACGGATGCAGATGTTGATGGTCAGCATATTAAGGCTTTGATGTTGACTTTGTTTTATAGGTATACTCCACAGTTAGTTGAGGCTGGACATATCTTTGTAGCCGTTGCTCCGTTTTTTAAGATTAAGAAAGGGATGAAAGAACATTATGTTTACAATGCTGAGGAATTGAAAAAGAAAATGATTGAGCTTGGGAACAAGGGTGAAATTAGTCGGTTTAAGGGTCTTGGTGAAATGAATGATGAGCAGCTTTGGGATACGACTATGAATCCTAAGACTCGAAGGTTGAAGCAGGTTTCTATTGAGGATGCTGTTGAGGCTGATGAGACATTTAGTTTATTGATGGGTGACGCTGTTGCTCCTCGAAGGGCTTTTATTGAAGAGAATGCTGATAAAGCGGAGGTTGATTTGTAATGGCAGATAAAAATTTAAAAGTTAGATTTTGTCCGAAGTGTAAGTCGTTTAAGGTTGGATATGTTTTTGAAATGAAAAATCTATTTGGAATTCTCCCTAAGATGCGATGCGAAAAATGTGGGACTGAGATGCCGAGTTTTCCTATTCTTGTTACAAATAAAAAAATATTGGCTAAATCAGGAGGTAAAAAATTATGACACCTGAAGGAGAAGTTGTTGAAACTGAAGATGTTCAGAATATTGAGGGAATGGATAAGGCTGAGAAGGAAGCTGATGAATTTGCACAGAAGAGGGAAGAGATGAAGTCATTTGTTAAGGCTAAGGAATTAATTGATGCAGAGATTTCTGGTGAGATGAGGGAGGCTTATTTGAATTATGCTATGTCAGTTATTGTTGCTAGGGCTTTGCCTTCGGCAGAGGATGGGTTGAAGCCAGTTCATCGTAGAATTCTTTGGGGTATGAATGAGATGGGTGTTCATTATAATAAGCAAACGAAGAAGTCGGGTCGTATTGTTGGTGATGTTATGGGTAAGTATCATCCACATGGGGATGCTTCGATTTATGATGCCATGGTTAGGATGGCGCAGAGCTGGAGTTTGAGATATCCTTTGGTTATTGGTCAGGGTAATTTTGGTTCTATGGATGGGGATAGTGCGGCTGCGTCTAGGTATACTGAGGCGAAGATGGAAAAGATTTCTAATGAGATTTTGGTTGGTGTTGATAAGAATACTGTGGGGATGGTTAAGAATTATGATAATAGTTTGGAGGAGCCGATTATTATGCCTGGGAAATTGCCTCAGTTATTTTTGAATGGGGCGAGTGGTATTGCGGTCGGGATGGCGACAAATATCCCACCACATAATTTGAATAATACTTGTGATGCAATTATCACTTACTTGGATAATCCTAATTGTGAGGATAAGGAATTGATTGCGGCGATTAAAGCTCCTGATTTTCCTACAGGTGGATTAGTTAGTGGGGAGATTAAGAGAATTTATACTGAGGGAAAAGGTAGATTGATTCTTGATGGTAAAACTGTTGTTGAAGAACCTAAACGGGCGAAGGATAAGACTAAGATTATTATTACTGAAGTTCCCTATCAGGTGAATAAAGCTAACCTAGTTGAGCAGATTGCAATGTTGGTAAGGGATAAGAAGTTGCCAGATATTTCTGATATTCGTGACGAGTCTTCTAAGGGGAAGGTTCGAGTTGTTATTGAATTGAGAAAAGGTAGTGAAGAGAAGTTTACCTTGAATAGGTTGTACAAATATACTCAGATGAGAATTAGTTTTAATGCGAATATGTTGGCGTTGGTTAATCGAGTTCCGAAGCTGTTGACTCTTCGGGAATATGTTAAGGTTTATATTGGTCATCGGCAGGTTGTTATTCGAAAGACTAAGGAGTTTGATTTGCAGAAGGCTGAGAAGAGATTGCATATAGTTGAGGGTCTTTTGATTGCGCAGTCTAACATTGATGAAGTTGTTAAATTGATTCGGGCCGCTAAGGCAAAGACAGATGCTGCGACTCAGTTGAAGGCTAAGTATAAACTTTCTGATAAACAGGTTGAAGCTATTCTTGAAATGAAGTTACACCAGATTACTAGTTTAGAATTTGATAAGTTGAAGAATGAGCAGAAAGAGTTGAAGGATTTGATTGATAAGTTAAATAAGATTCTTGGGGACGAGAAATTAATTTTGAAAATTATTAAGAAGGATCTTGTTGAGTTGAAGGAGAATTATGGCGATACTCGGAAGACGAAGATTGTTGGTTCTATTAGGGAGCTTGATGAGGCTGATTTGGTTGATAAGAAAGATGTTGTTGTGACTATTACGGAGAAGGGTTATATTAAGCGGTTGGATTTGCAGCAGTATAAGGAGCAGAAGCGGGGCGGTAAGGGAGTTATTGGTTCGGATTTGACTGAGGGCGATTTTGTTAAGGAGTTATTGACTTGTTCGACGCATGATTATATGTTGTTCTTTACTGATAAGGGGAATGTTCATTGGTTGAAGGCTTATGAAGTTCCGGCTTCGGCTAAGTCTACCAAAGGTAAGGCGATTGTTAATTTGTTAGAGTTGAAGGAAGAGAGGGTTACCTCGGTTTTGGCGGTTAAGAAATTTGATGATTATTTGATGATGGCGACGCGGAAGGGTGTTGTTAAGAAAATTGAGTTGAGTAATTTTTCTAATCCGCGGAAGGGAGGGATTAAGGCGATTAAGGTTGCGGAGACTGATGATACTCTGATTAGTGTTAAGCCGATGAAGGAGAAGCAGGAAGTTCTTTTGGTTACTCAGAAGGGTCAGGCGATTAGGTTTAAGTCTGGCGATGTTCGTTCGATGGGTCGGGCTTCGTATGGTGTGACTGGTATTAAGATGGCAAAAGGTGATAAGGTTGTTTCATTGGAAGTTTTACCTTTGGAAAACGCTAAGGACTTTTCTATTTTGACAATTACTCGGAAAGGATATGGGAAGCGAAGCGCGATTGATGATTATCGTTTGACTGGTCGTGCGGGTAAGGGTGTTATTAATATGAAGGTTACGGATAAGACTGGGGAGATTGTGACGTCGCAGTCAGTTACTAATTCTGATAATATTATTATGATGAGTGAGAAGGGGATTGTGATTCGGACGCCTGTTACTAATATTCGGATTATGGGTAGGGCGACTCAGGGTGTTAGGGTTATTAAGTTGAAAGAAGGCGATAAGGTTAGTGATTTGGCTAGAGTTCCTACAGATGATCATATTGAAGAGATTGTTGGGGATTAGTTTAAAGCTTTATATGTTGAATCATATATTCTGTTTTCAGGTTGTAGAATTGCCTTCATATAAAAGTTTGGATCAATGTCTTTGGGATCGCTAGGCTCTGAAGGATATAGGGGTGGCGTATTTGAATCGCTTGGTTGTGAGATCGAAGTTGTCTGAACCGATTTTTCTAATTTGGAAGGCTTATTTATGTTGTTAGAAGTTAGTAATACAGTCCCAATAACAATCCCTGCTGCAAGATATTTCGCTTTCATAATTTTGGGAGGATTTGAAAGTATTTAAGAATTATTGTGATGCGGGAGGTTTTCCTATAACTTTCTCTGTAACTTTCTCAGCGATTGTTTTTGACTTTTCTTTGTTTTTGAAAACCTTAGGTCTTTTCTTTCTTTCTTCTTTTGATTCCATTAAACGATTGTTCATTATTAAATTTATAATCACATCGATTGCGTACGCTAAGAATAGATAAAGTAGGAGGTCAATTATTAGCCCATTTATTTTTGCAGGGGGTGCAGCTGGATCCATTAAGTCGAATTCTAAAAAAGTTTTTGGTAATCCCACTGCGATAGATACATTTACATTTCCGGCCATCATTGCTCCAAAGGGGAATTTGAGGAGGGCTATAACAACTACTAGTAGGAATATTGCTCCGAAGGCATAACCGGTTTTTTTAGTGGGTTTTAATTCTTTTGGAATAGATTTTGAAAGAGTTTGTAGAAGAGACTCTTTCCCAGCGTATCGATATTTTATTCCTTCCGGTGCTCGAGGCTTTATCACTTCTTTTTTCATGAATTATATAGTTAAATGTATTTTATAAATTAAACGATTCTATACAATTTCGCCAAATCCAATAAGTCTCCAGTGGCTGTTAAGATTTCGTGCGATTCCGATTGATTCTCCTTTTAATGGAACTACGGGGATTTTTAATGTTAATTCCACTTCTTCTTTCCCTGTTTTTGTAATTTGTCCGACGGTGATTGAAGTATTTAAACTTAGCATTAACATTTCATTATTTTTTAATTGTTGAACTGGTTCGTGTTTCCCAGTTCCGAAAACTTCTTTAAAAAGTGTGAATTTCATGTTTATCGTATCTGTAATTTCTGGGAGATTTCCTTCTAATGATGCGACCCCGCCGGAAAGTGCGTCAGCTTTTGTAAGGCTTGGATCAAGTTCTGTTTCAATAGCTAAACTTCCTCCAGGAACTGCTTCAGTAATTGGATATTCTCCTTTTTGCATTGAGACGATTTTCGATTTGACTGTCTTGTAATGATATTGATTTTGTTTTTTATAAGAGTAGCCGGGTTTGATTTCTATTGTATCTCCAATTTTTAATGTTCCAGATTTTAATGCTCCTCCGAGAACTCCTCCGTGAAGATTTTTTATTTCAGTCCCGGGTTTGTTGATGTCGAAACTTCTTGCTATTAAGAATAATGGTTTTTCATCTGAGGCGGGTTTTTTTATTTCTACCTTGCATAACTCTTCTAAAACTTTTTCTAGATTTACCCCTTGCTGTGCAGAAATTGGAATAATTGGCGCGTCTTCTGCTATCGTTCCCTTGGCAAATTCTTTTATTGCTTTGTAATTTTCCATTGCTTGCTCTTTTGAAACAAGATCGATTTTGTTTTGGCAGATAATTACTTTTTTAATTTTTTTTGCTTTTAATGCAACAAGATGTTCTTGTGTTTGTGGTTTGATTCCTTCGTTTGCTGCGACTACAAGGATTGCCGCGTCCATAATTGCTGCTCCTGAAAGCATTGTTGCCATCAGCATTTCATGTCCTGGAGCATCGACGAAGGTGATATATCTTTTTGGTTTTCCCTTAGATTCTTTATCGATGGTTAGTTTTCCATTGTCTTCCTTAACTATCGCATCGGCATAACCTAGCTTGATTGTAATTCCTCGTTTGAGTTCTTCTGAGTGTGTGTCCGCCCATTTTCCAGAGAGTCTTTGCAAGAGGGTAGTTTTCCCATGGTCGATATGTCCTACTATTCCAACATTAATTGTATCTAATTTTGATATATTCTCCATAAGATAATGTAATAAAGTGAGTTTAAAAGTGTTTATTCTATCTCTTCTTTCTTGTCTGTTTCAGATCCATCTTCTGTATCAATTATCCCTCCACCTCTGAAGATGCTCTCGAGGGAAGTGAGTACCCTCATTGTTAGTTCTATTCCTACTATGAATAAGAGGTAGTAGGGGAGGTTTGAAAATAACAAGGGAATTTCCGAAAATCTATTTATCATTGAGCTCATTGCGAAAAATCCGGGTTTTGTGATTGCAATCGCAAGGAGCGTGAATGGAATCATTTTTGCGAGATCTTTTGCGAGATTTTCGCTTACGTATGCTGTTATTCTTACGGCGGCGACTAGTGCTGCGGAGATTAATAATATTGCTCCGATTTCCATTCCTTCGGATAAGACTAGGATTAGTGCAGCGAGTATTGCGAACCAAAAGAAGGTAATTATTGGTAGTAGAATTATGTACTCGGCTATATAAAAAATTCCTGCGAAGAATTTTGCGAGGGCAGGGTTTTGGTATTGATTATATCTGTTAAGATTTATGTTGATAAGATTTTTGCTTGCGAGGAATCTGTAGAAGTAATAAACGAAGACGGCATAGATTACAATTATTGCAGTGAAAAATAAAAGGATTAATAGGATGTGTGTGTCTCCTCCGAACGTTCCTGCTAGACCATCAAATACTTTTGCCACCTCTGCCATGAATGTTTTAGGTGTAAAGAGTTTTTAAAGATTGGGAATAAGAATTATTCTTTCTTTTCTTCAGTAGCTTCTGTTGCTGGAGCTTCAGCTTCTGCAGGTGCTTCGAAAAGAGCATCGAATTTCTTTGCTCCTTCTGTTAGAACTTTTGTGTTAACCTGAATTGTGAAGTTAGAGATTTCTTTTCCCCGAACTGTTTTTCTTAATCTTAATCCGTTTGGTTTCTTGTTAACTTTCTTTTCTCCTTTCGGTCTCATATGCATTCCGTGTCCGTAACCTAAAAGAATTTTGTGTAAGTTTGGTCCGTTAATAGATTGTACTCCGCAGAATCCTGCCTTGTCAGAAGTTCCAGTGATTTCAATTTCGTAGCCTGTTAAATCCTCTGAGACGTCTTCTCCTTTGATTTTATCTCCGATTGAATGTCCAACTAGCTTTTCGTCTTCAGTCTCTACTTTGAAAGTCTTTCCCTTGAATCCTATATTAATTTTGTATACCATTTGTTTGTTCGCGTGTTCCCGTGCTTCTTGGTTGTTAACGTTTGCGAAGCGTTAATTTCTCTGCACAGTCAGATAATATAATAGAGAAATTTGGGTTTTTAAGGTTATTGGAGGTTTGTATTGTCGAGCTGTTAGGAGTTAAGCTCGCTAAGAATTGTTGAAAGAGCACTTTGTGGGGGCATATGTTGGCCACTTCCTTTAAATCTTTGGTCAAGTTTTTTTACATAGTTTGTTAATTTTTCCTTTGATTCATAAAGACTTTCTGAAGGAAATAGTTTTTGGGCAAGTTCATCTGTTAAAAATCTGTTATCTAGGTATTTTTTCATAGATTTTCTAGAGAACTTTTGTTTATATTTATTATTGTGATAGGCCGAGTAGTTTGTGATAGACTTGTGCGGTTATCTCGCAGTCTGCGAGTGCGTCGTGTGCTTTTGTGTAATCGATTCCGAAATGGGTTGCGACGTTTTGTAGTGTGCTTCTTCCATCTGGAACTTTGTTTTGTTTTTGGAGACTTCTCCACATCCACATTGTGTCTTCATGTTTATTGTGGAGTTTATGAAATGTTTCTCCTTGGTCGAATAATGCATTTAGGAATCCTCTATCGAAAGCGATATTATGCCCAACAAGGGGTGTTTCGTGAAGGACGTTTTTTTCTATGAATTCGTTTATTTGATTACATGCTTTTTTTGGGGGGACTGCATGGAGATTATGTTGTTCAAGATCTATTTTGTTAACTGCCATCGCTTCCTTTGAGCTATTGTAATTTTTGTGCTTGACGAATATGTGATTTGAGTCTAGGATATCTAGGAAATCTTTTTCTACATCTACGAGAAGAAGTCCGATGGTTAATGTTTTGTTAATGTTTGGAGAAAGTCCTGTAGTTTCTGTATCTATCACTAATCTTTTCATTGTTTAAGAAAATAATTAGGGTTTATATGAATTTAGATTCCCCAGGTTGAATTTTCACTTCGCTTAATTTGGGCAATTTCTTGTAAAACTGTTTTCTCTTCAGAGGTTAATAAGTCCTTATGTTTCTTAAATTTTCTAAATTCAGTCTCGCTGAGATTGGTATAAAGTGATTCATCAACTTTTAGCTGTCGTTCAAAATTTATTCCGGGAACTGAAATTGCAACTTCTTGTCCTTTGGTTGCTTCTTGAACATTATTTTTCTCATGTTGGATTTCCTTTATCTGTCCGATTTTTTCATCGTTTGAA
>Ga0208904_1000499_pt1 | contig 32821 bp, 24 predicted proteins | sample AntAceMetag02UKB_FD_184774 | JGI IMG/M metagenome (GOLD analysis project Ga0208904, IMG submission 184774) | Saline lake microbial communities from Ace Lake, Antarctica - Antarctic Ace Lake Metagenome 02UKB (SPAdes) (version 2) | ecosystem: Environmental > Aquatic > Non-marine Saline and...
ACTCTCGTTGAAGAATACAAGCAGCTGTTCGGGGAAGAAGCATACGCTGAATTCGACAAATTTGAATATATCAAAATGCATGGTCAGCCAGCGTACGACGAAAAGTACGGCGATTTGGAAGCCGTTAGTGGCTGGGGCACCTGGGAGCCTTGTCATAAGCATATGCTTGGGAATGGCATTGTCGGAGTAGAAAATCTGGGTGGCGATTTGGCCAAGGTTTCCGGAAAATGCTTCGAGTTTATCTGTTTCCCCATGCGCTGGTACATGGGTGATGGCGCCATGGCCCGTTGTGTGGCGAAAATTGATGAGGACGAACTTAATAATGTGCCAACCAGGGAATATTTCTTTAACGGTACCGGATACGCTGACGCGGCGCATGGCGGCGGCAGCGGTCTTGAGTATATTCAGCGCTTATTCAATAGAAACAAAACCAAGTAATATCTGCGCGGAACAGAAAAGGAAGGTTCGCTTTATAGCGTAATCCTCTTGTGGCCAATATAAAAACCTTAGCTGTACTTAAAAAGGCAGTCAGGCCCCTCACAAAAAGAGCCAGCTTGCTGCCTTAGTCTCAAGAAACGATCATCCGCTGGGAACGTCGATCGCGCCTCATGATCACAGTCCTTTATGACCGGATGTTTGTGAAGAATACAAGCGGGAAATCGGGCATCATATCTTGGTTGATTTCCCTAATTAGAAATCTTGACGCAACACCTTATAGGGCAATGATATCATAGGATGGGAAAACGTTAGGGGGGAGAGGACCTGGATGAGGTAACAGAATAAAGGGTTACAATTGCCGGCTATCCGATCAAATGGCAAGACAGCGACGGTTCCATGGTGAGGCTGGTGGCCAACGTTGATTCAGGTGATTCGTAAGCCCCATTTTTGTTGTTCACTTACTCGGTTGAAGGGTAGACCCTTCCTATCATACAGAGGCTGTGTTGTTGCCAGATATATATCTTCCGATACTGCCGGGGACGTAGTATGTTTTATGGAGCGCCGGTCGATTTTTAGAGATGCCGGTCCCAGTAATATCATAAATGTAGACAGGAGTAGATGAATGGATCCTTTTGTGATCGGAATCATTGGAGTCATTATTGCGGTTGTTTTTCTTGCTATCGGTGTGCATATAGCCCTGACTCTGGGGGTTGTGGGTATGTTCGGATGCATTGCTATTGTTGGTTTTGAACCGGCACTCTGGCAATCCACTTCGGTGGTGTACAACATTGTCGCCGCGCAGGCGTTTATTGTGCTGCCGCTTTTTATTTTCATGGGCCTTCTGGCTGGTGTGGGGGGGATCAGCAAGGATATTTACACCGTCTTGTTTAAATGGGTGGGAAATCTGAGAGGCGGCCTCGGAATTGCTACGGTAATGAGCAGTACCGCTTTCGGCGTCTGTACAGGTTCTTCATTGGTCACCGCCGCCGTATTTTCCCGAATCAGTGCTCCCGAAATGAGACGCCAGGGATATGACAAAAAAATAGCTTACGGGATTGTCGCATCTGCCGGTTCAATTGGCATGTTAATTCCGCCCAGCATTCTCCTTGTGGTATACGGAATCATTTCCCAGGTATCCGTTGGAAAATTGCTGCTTGCGGGTCTGGCACCGGGACTTCTTCTGGCGGTCGTTTTCAGCGTCGGAATTATCGTTCTGACCTATATTAAGCCGGAATGGTTCGGAAAACGGGTCCGGATAGAAGTGACATGGAAAGAGCGGTTCAAAAGCCTCATCTTGATCTGGCCAATTCTTCTGGTCGCCCTGATCGTTGTGGGTGGTATCCTGGGCGGTATTTTCAGCCCGACCGAGGCAGCGGCATTCGGCGCTGCCACCCTACTTGTTTTGACATTATGGATGACTAAAAAAGGATCTCGCTGGGATATATTAACCAATTGCTTGAAAGAGACCATCGTCATTAATGCGATGGTATTTTTCATACTTTTCGGTGCTGGACTTTTTGCCCGTTTTCTTATGTTTTCCAGTATTACGCCACAAATTCTGGGCGCAGTGACCTCATCCGGATTTTCCAATTTTGGTTTTATCTGCATGATGGCCTTGATATATCTGTGTATGGGCTGCTTTATGGACTCCATCTCCATGCTTTCCATCACCCTGCCCATCCTTACACCGGTTGTTGCTCAAATGGGGATTAACCCCATCTACTTTGCCATGGTGACGGTTATCGCCATTGAGTGTGGGCTGATCACTCCGCCAGTGGGGCTCAATGTTTACGGTGCGCATGGCGCAGCTGAATCGGATGTGAGCCTGGAAGATGTGTTCAAGGGCTCATTTCCCTTTTTCCTGATGATGCTGCTGGCAACGGTTATCATCATCCTTTTTCCGGGTTTAAGCACCTTTTTTCCAAGAATCATGATGGGTGGCTGAAACACCCGGATTGGTTAAATTTCAAACGGACTACGGTTCGTTTTATTATTGCATTTAAAGGAGAGGTCTTTATGAATCGAAGAAACGGTTTCTTTTTGACAATCTTGATCGCGTTCTTGTGCTTGGCTTTCTTTCTCCCCATGTCAGTCACCGCAGCGGACAAACCGATTAAACTCAGGCTTCATTCATATGCACCACCACCACCGTCAGCTTCTGGTGTCGGGACCCAGTGGTTTATTGATGAAGTCAAGGAACGTACCAATGGCCGTGTTGATTTTCAGGTATTCTGGTCAGGTTCGATGGCTCCCCCAAAAGGGCAACTTGAGCTGATCCAGTACGGCGCAGTTGATATTGAGAAGACCTGTACCCTGTATTTCCCCGGTAAATTTGTGATCAGCCATTTTGAATACAGCTTTCCGTTTGGACCTACAGATCCGGTAATGGTCAGCAACGCAAAACGGCAGATTTATGAGGAATTTCAGGTTAAAAAGGATGAGTATAAAAAATTCGGTACCATCATGCTGGCAAACCACGTTGCACCTTATTACCAGCTCCTGAGCAAGAAACGCATCAGTACTGTCAAAGACTTGAAAGGGATGAAGGTCGGCGTGATCGGGCGCTGGTTCGGGAAGTGGCTGGAACCTGTCGGTGTTGTCCCGGTTATAATGCCTGCTGGAGAGCGCTATGTTGCTCTGCAGAGTGGCGTCCTGGATGGGGATTTACTCTGGCTGGATCTGCAATACGCCCTCTCTTTACATGAGCAGGCTGAATATCTCGTTGAGATCGGTTTCGGTTCCTTTATACCTGAGGATTTAATGATGAACCGCAAGTCATTCAACCGTCTGCCCAAGGATATTCAACAGATTCTGCTGGATGTGGGACGAGAATCTGAACTATGGGTTGCCCAGAAGCTGAAGCAGAAGCGCCTCGACGTCCTGAAGAAAATGAAAGCGTCCGGAATTACGGTCTTGGAATTCCCGGATTCGGAAAAAGCAAAATGGGCGCAAATGGTTCCCGATACACCCGCCGTATGGGCTAGAGAAGCGGAAGCGGCAGGAATTCCTGGATTCGAGATTGCAAAAAGATGGCAGGAGATCACTGCTGAAATGGGCTATAAGTGGCCTCGAAAGTGGGCTGTCAAGTAAACATTCCCAGAGGAAACAGGCTCAACGGAGAATTTTCCGTTGAGCCTGTAATAAGGCCCGGTTCGCATTGAGCATCTGTTTTGCGGACCGTTCGTTCAAATGGCTCGATGTCTGTTTTTCGAAGCCGATAGTAGTCCGTTCACGTGCTATTTAATACTCATAAGAGACAACTCGTTTTTGAGAGACTTTCATGTCACAGTTTACTAAATTGGTTCAAAGATTTGACACTATTTTTGCCAGATTGGAAGTTGTTTTCGTCGTCCTGGCTGGATTTTGTACCATTGGTTTGACTATTCTGGTCGTGACCGATGTCGGACTTCGCTATCTCTTTTCTTCCCCGATTCCCGGAGGGGTTGAGGCGACCGAATTGATTCTTCCTTATATCGTCTTTTTGGGGATGGCATTTACGTTGCGTGTGGATGGACACGTCCGGGTGACGATTATCTTCGATCGTCTGCCGGTGACGTTTAATAAATTAATAGATATCCTCGACGGTGTGGCCGGGATCGCTTTTTTCGGTTTATTGACCTATTTCGGCTGGCTCCACTTTTGGGATTCAGTTATCATCAATGAATTCATGATGGCACCCATCAAGTTGCCCTGGTGGGTCGGAAAATTCTCTATGCCCGCCGGTCTGGCTGTTATTACGATACGTTTTGCATTTCGCTTATTAGAACGTATATTAGATTACAAATTGGCGGAAACAGAACAGCTGGCCAACGTACAAGTCTAATTTGTTCTCAGAACAATTGAAATTATTAAAGATGAAAGAAATTCGCTTTTTCGATATCAATCTTTTTTGCTGGTTTTTGTCAAAATTGGGGTCTAATCTTGAATTTCTCGGATAATTTATAGGTAGGCTTTTTGTTTTGGTGGGGCACAATAAAATTCAATTTCGTCTCAAATCCCATTTTCGGGATTTCCTCGATTTTTGAGCTTAAAAAGACCTTCTTCGAATCATCGTTTCGGGGCTTCGAAATCACTAGCCTGAAAAACCCGGATTTTCAAATTGTTCCCACCTAAGTGTTTCAAATCGTATAAAATAAAACACGTTGCCTGGTATCTTCAATAGGAACAAGAATCGTTCGATAATTACAATATTTTATCTAGTGCTGTGGTGTTGGGGGCTAAATGACTTTCAACAATCCAGCTACCGACTCAATTCAGGACCGGTCTGGGCTATTGCCCTGAATAATTATGTCAATAGGATAACTTAATGATTAAAAACAGCCCGCTAGAAAAGGTTCTTCAACCCTTTGAAAAAGAGCTCCGGAGCCAGGAAAAACGGCGGCGTCTTCTCGGTGTCAAGGAGGTGGATCGTCCGACCTACGAGCGTTATATAACCGGCACACTTGAACGGTTTCACAGCGAGAAGAACGCCTTCGCGGCAATGAACTCGGACAACGAGTTTGGCAAGGATTTTCGGAAATGGTACAAAAAAAGAACCGGTGCCAATAATTACATGGAAGCGTTACCTCAAAGCGAACTCGCCCCGGAGGACCGTCTCTCACAGGCCCTGTTTTTTGCGATGAACCGCCTGTGTACGGAATATTATCCAGAACCGCGGTCGATTACTCCCCCTGAAGGCCGCTACGAGGTCAGCGACGATGATCGGGCTGATATGTCCCGTTTAATCAAGAAAGTGGCCTTGTTGTGCGGTGCCGACATGGTCCGGATCACAAAAATCGATCCCCGCTGGGTGTATCAAAACAAAGAGATATCGCACAAATATGCCATTATCGTTGTCGTCCATCATAACCGTGAACAGCAGGCCACGGCCCCATCCCACCTTTCCGGGGTTTCCACAGGCGATGTCTACTCCCGGCTTAAGGTAATCACCACCCAGCTCGCCGATTTCATTCGTGTCCTGGGGCATGATGCTGACTATCGGGAAACACTCGGCAATAAGAGTCCCGACCTGCTCATGGTGCCACTGGGCATCGACGCAGGTGTGGGTGAGTTTGCCCGCAGTGGCAATATCATGTCCCCCGAGTACGGGACGAATATCCGCATGAAACCGGTCACCACCGACCTCCCATTGATTGCAGACAAACCGATTTCGTTCGGTGCCCATGAGTTTTGCACTGATTGTAAAAACTGCGCCGAATACTGCCCTTCCAACGCACTACCAATGGGAGATCCAGAAGATCTGCCAGATGGAATGTTTTACAACCAAGGGAAAAAACTCTGGTACGTCCGGCCGGACCGATGTTTGCCCTACTGGATGGCCAGGCGCAAGCAATGGATCACCTGTGGTGGCCGTTGCCTTGCCGTTTGCCCGTGGAACAGGGAGTTGAACTATTTCCACAATTTTATCCGCTGGCTGGCGATTCACAGTAACAAACCACTGAGAAAGTTTCTCGTCTGGGCTGATCGGAAGACCGAGGGCTGGACAAAAAGCGTCAACGGATAACTTCTCGGATCTTTCTGTTGAATATTAATAATCAAAAGTAGAGACCATTTGAAATTGAATGCTTTTTGTTCAACTGCTACTTAACCAATTGGACTTTTGAGGATTTTTGTTAATTTTTTACAATGAGGCGCGGTACAAAATGAAGAGGGAAAAAAAACGACAACGTTTGATCTATCAAGCGGCTGAATTGGCAATCGCCAATCGGCATAAGGGATTTCACTGCGCCGAATGTGTTTTTCTGGCAGTCAACGAGACGCTTCAGATCACTGATCCGTCGATGGTGCATGTCATGACCGGATTTCATGGCGGCGGCGGCGCACATCGCGATCATCCAGGAATAGACCTGAAATGGGAGTTGGAGGAATCTGCTTCGGGTCGGGACCAGCGATCCATGGAAGAAAAGCCGATTTCAATAACCGGTCATCTTTGTGGTGCCTTGGCAGCTGGAATCGTTTGTTTTAGCTTATTGCATGGTCGCCGACAACCTGAAGATGATCTTACCTGTGTGGACGAATTAAGTTATGAATACCACCGGCGTTTCCAGGAGAAGTTCGAGTATAAGCTATGTGCAGAGATCAGGCAGAAATGGGTCCCCCTCAGTGAGAACAAGACCTGTGAGTGGATCTATGCCCAAGCCTCTTCGATGATTGTCGAACTGTTATTGGAATCTGGTGACCTGATTGACCGCTGCCCGGGGATGGATCTTGAGATCTGAAACGGGCCTTCTTTGATGTAAATGGGACGTGAATATTTTTCATAATTTTTCCGGTCAAGATTCACGGCAGCTCGTCGCTAAAGAAGACTTTCCGAAGCCTTATACGATATTAGAGTTGCTGATAGTGTTTCAGAATTTTATCAATCTTTTTTTCATTTTTTAGCTTTTCTATTGTTTTTTTCAATTTGATTATCAGCTGAGGGTTTGCTGTTTTTTTAGCAAAATAGGCAAAAACCTCTTTTGAATTCAGCACCAGTGGTTGACCAAACTCTTCTCTTTTAAAACCCAGTTTTTCTGCTATATAGAACAGAGAAACAGACGGACCTGCAATCGCATCAACACGTCTGGCAAAAAGCATTTTGATACACTGGTCATAGTTTTTGGTTAAATATTTATCGATAGATGCATCCTTGGTCAGATCATCATCATAATTTCCACCTCGAATCTGGGCAACGGTTTTCCCATGTAGTTCTTTAAGCGACAGATATTGGGTTCCGTTTAAGCCTATTACGACATTCTCCAGTGCAAAAAGAGACACGATGGTGATGGCACTTTTCTTAAGCAAATCATTCGGAAAAAGCATAATGACATCAGCCTTGCCTGTTTCCAAATCTGCTATCATTCGTCGATAAGGAACAATTCTATTTTTATAAGATATTCCAGCTTCTTTTGCAATTTCATCAGCTATATCCGAATAAATACCAGTGGGATTTTCATTTTCATCACTATAGCCCCAGGGAAGTAAATCCATTGTACTGAACCTGACAAAATCATCGGCAAATAGCTGGTTATAACCCATAGTAAGGACTAAAAACAGTATCAGAAATGATTTTTTCATTGTCTTCTCTCTTAAATCTGGCAAAACTACTTCGAACGTTGGATACACGAATCAGGCCTTATAGTTTCCGCTCTTCAATTTACATATCAGAAATATATGTTTTCCAATTTCAGCTCCGACTCTCCTTTTAACTTATCACAAAATAGTGACGAGATAAACCTCCTTATACTGTCAGATGAAGTTATGTCTTACATCGACTCCTTTGGAATATTATCAACACCTTCTTCCAGTACAGAATTTGCCTTTTCGTTCAAAGAAAATTAATACAATATTTCCCTACATTTACTAAGATACCACCCACTGAATCCAGAACAGGGTGAAATTAATCAAAATATATCAAGCAGGGATTTCCAACTTGCGGGGTGTGTGTTATATCTAGACTAGGTCAGACATTTATTCGATCTAATCCAGGTATGAAAATCGCCGAAGAAATTTAAAATCAAGTGTCCCGAGCATCTGTCACTCCTGAAAAAGTGATCAGGAATGAAATCTCATATGGCGATCTGCAACCCTTCAACGAATAGACGAATATGGATCCGGTAACCAATTATTGTGCAGCAATTCTGGGGGAGAATCAAAAGGCGATGTCAGCCATCCGCCTGATACCGGAACTTTCGAATTGTTCTGCTGATCTGCTGGAAATGATCTATGCCTACAGTAAAACAGTGAGCCTGCAGCCCGGTGAAGTTCTGATTCAGGAGGGGCTTTTCGATCAATGGGTCTATTTTGTCATCCAGGGTGAGTTGGACGTGGTCATTAAGGGAGAACAACTCGGTTCCACCGGCGGTCCCATGGTTGGAGAAAGGTGCATCCTGGGAGACCCCAGAGGGGCGAATCTGGTAGCCGGAAAAGATGGGATCATGGCTCTGGGCGTTGAAATGTCCATCATTGATGAACTCAATCGTGAGATCAACAACTTTCAGCAAACCGCTTCCAGCGACGAAGAGGCTGAGGCGTTTGCCAATGAACGAACGGCCATCAGCCTAGAACTGCTGACAATTATCCTGAATGAGGTCATAGAACGGATCACTAATCTGTACGATTCAGGTCTCAGCGGCGCCGACCAACTAAATGAATCGGATGAAAATCTGACTGTCACGACGAAGAATCTCTTCGAATTTTCCAGTGACGGCTCTGCCGATCAACCAACCGAGGACAGTGGGACAACCCGGCAGTTTTTACTCTACAGTTTCAACGACTTCTCTGAAACAGTTTACTACGAACTGCTCCAGAAACACCTGCATGAATACGGCTTTTTAGATTTTCCGAAGGACGAATGGAATAAACATTTCATCATTGCAGCAGAAGGACATGTACAAATAAAGGAGACGTTTGACTGGCTCAATCGCGAGTTTAAGATTTCCAATACTGTTCTGATGGACATTGCGACCTCGATTTTCGAAATCGCCAGCCTATACACAACCGCGGCAAACAAAGCGATGAACCAGGTGTTCTCTGCTTTTGAGAGGGAACGAGACAAAAAAAAGGCCTTGGATTCTCTGGACCAGGATCGCAAAAAAGTAAAGGAACAAATTATCGCCCAGATTCAAAGCGATCTCTTCGACCCCATTGCTGAAAAACAAAATACCGCAAGTGAAAATTCAGAACAGGCAGGCCCCTCCAAAATGAGCCAGGATGATATTGACGCTCTGTTCGGCTGACAAGACTATTCACAGAGAAAAATGGTATTGAATTTCCGAGTACGCAGTCGCATATCAAACTGACCCTCAAACCAATCTTTGTCATGAAATCAAACTTCTTAGTCATCATCTTCTCAGGCCTCAGCATTTCATTATTGACAACCATTCTCTTGTTATTGCCGGCATCCGCCAAGCAATTGATTGAACGAAATATTGAATATTTTCTGACAATTCCCCCGATATCGGTTGCCAGTTACATCCTTGTCTTTAAATATCTGGAAAAATTTCAGAACGAGGTCCCCACTGTTGGTGCAATGCTCAACAAAATCCTTCTGGGGGCTGTGGCCGCATTTGTGTTCTTTTTCATAACAGCCATCATTACGGGGTTATTGTTCAGGTTATACATCATCTACGTGAAGTGAGCGCCGATATTTATGGGGAGTCCGTTTGGATTTGAGCCTTCAGCCGACTATGTGATCAAAAATCTCCAGCAAACAATACCATGATAGACCAACAAAAAGAGACACTGATCAAACTGGCGAATTACCGCATGCCTTTTGGAAGATATGCCGACATGCTCCTGGTTGAAATACCAGAACCCTATTTCATCTGGTTTTCGAACCAGGGATTTCCGGAAGGGGAGCTGGGGGAGTACATGGCGATGATGCTGGAAATAAAAATCAATGGACTGGAATATCTTCTAACCCCATTACGGAGAGAGTCAAGCAGACAGAAGTGAATTGCAGGTACCTCAAGATTCCATCTCTTCAGTAACTAACAGGGTATTGAGAACCTTATTCTGCCACAAGCTGAAGGTAACCAGCAGTATGGTTTCATCGAACTGATTGAACGGGTAAATGTCGTAATACTTGCGGTAGGAAAGTACTGGCAGTGTTAACGTCATCGATTTAATCTTCGACAATTCACCTGCATCGAGCCCCCCACGCCCGACCACTTCCTCGAGATATCGCATGTGTTGAGCGAAATTTTCGGCCTCTTTCCTGCCCTCTTTTCCAAAAGGGAATTCAAAAAAAGCCTGGATGGAAATCCTGGGAGCCCCTTTTTCAAATCCGATGGGGATCAACTCCTGTATCAGAAAGGGATCAATGTCTTCTGAAACCGGATTCCCCAGTGCTACTGATTCTTCTGCCTCTTTTACGGATTCATCACTACTGACAGAATTCGTCTGCCGCTCAGAAACATATTGCTCCGCTTGCCATTTGATTTTTTGTAAATACGCTGCTCTTTTCTCTTCCGTAAGCGCTTCCTTTGCCGACATCTCTGTGACGATCGGTTCAACCAGATCAACAAAGTCATCAACATCCAGGATGTCCAGCTGAGCCTTTGCGAACGTATTTGCTACAGTTCCCCGCACAAATTCCAGATAAGCCTGAATATTATCCTGGCTCAGAGCCCCTTGGAGTTTATAGCGCTCAGAGTATCTGAACATTCGTTTCATTAAATACGCTGTTATCTGATCCTGGGTCATTGCCTGGCTGCGGTCGGTGCTCATACTATTTTTCTCTGAGATCGTTTTTCGAGTTTATTAGTTCTTCACTCCAGATTTTTATTCCACCGAACCAACCACAAGGGGGTTGCTTTCCGGCGGAAATTTTTCAGATAAAGTACGGTGCAATTTCTCAATGGATTCTGAAATGAAGCGGGTCTGAATTTCCTTGATGTCAAACTCTGTTTTTACTGTACTAATAGCTTTAAGCCTTTTTTGATAGTCACTCGCTTCGTTGGTCAGCATCACCACATAATTTTCTACCAGCTGCAGTACTTCCAGACAAAATTCCAGCTTTTTATCCGGCATCATCTCGGTGGCACTCTGCAGGATTAATTTCAGATTAATTTCTGGTGGAGACGAAAGCATATCCAATCCTTCTCCGTCTCTCCAAATACCGACTTTTTTCATGTCTTTTTCAACGACCATACCGATCATTTCAAAAACCGATTTAGGGGGCTCCAGTTTGATCTTTTCTCCGGAACTTTTGATAAACACTTCGATAACAATCTGACTCTGGACAAAACGCCACAGCGTATAAGCCTTATTTCCCTGTTCTTCAATCGTGAGGCTGGGGAATCCTTTTTTTGTCTGCTCCAGCAGGCGGTTATATATATGCTTGGAAAACAGTTCCGACGATAATTGAGGGTTCTTGCCCAGATTCAACCCCACCGTTTCCATTACCAGCAGTTTTATTTTATTGAAATCCTTTTCGGAGACAATGGACTTATTGCCTTCAAACTCCCGAACCTTTTTTTCGGTGACCACCACCTCACTAATCCTGGCATAGCGCTCGAAAAACAGATCGCGCAACTGCTCCATCACGACTAGATGAGATAAATGCTGTGCAATCAACCATTGGGCCACCGGCAGATGATGTTCCTCGAACTCAGCATCCAAAGGTGAACTGTTAATTATCCAAGGTAGATTATTCCTGGGGATAACACCTACCAGATATGCCCGACCGGCCTCTAATTTTGTTTTTGGAATACCCATATTCCAGGTGTGATCAAATTCCGAGTCCTCATCATCATCAACATCCAGATCCCATGATTGGCCCCCGATCAGTGTCCCCGGCCTCAATAGACTGAACGGGTCCCCTGCCCTCTCTAGACTAATTCCGGGGGAGATCACAATCCAATAGTGACGAGCAATCTGAATAGGCGGTATGATATCATCGGGATAGGCCTCGCAGAAATGCAACAGACCCGTCAGGTCCACGTCAGAACGACGACTCCCTGTTAATCCGAGTATCTGCATCAACTCCCGGTGGGTGTTGTCAATTTTAGTTCTGGTATGTTCCGTACCAAAGGATTTAATCAGATCGGTGATGATGGGAGACCCCGTTTTATCATATCGAACCTCTCCAATATGCACATGGGAATGCCCAACCGTTCTTTTATTATAGGCCTTAACTCCATGATTCAGAACACTGACATGGGCTTCAATGGTTGCATCGTCCGCTTTGGTTTCGGCATGTTTATCGTCCTGGAACGAAGAGAGACTCCTGATCTTTTCCAGAAAATACTGCATTTTCGAGACCGACTCATTAAACTCATTCTCACAAGTGGCAGTCAACTGAGCAATCTGTTGGGTCAGTTGTGCCATGATGCGGTTCGGATTCTTAAACAGGAACTGTTTGTTAACCGCTTTTGTATACGCATCGAGATTAAACTCATGTTTCTTGACATCCTTGCCAAAAAACCGGTTGGCTTTAAGCAAATCCGGGCTGACAATGCCCGTTCTGGACTGGACTTTTTTCAGCATGAATTTTTTTTCAATAGTGAGTAACAGTTTACTGACGCGCATTTGGTAGATACGAGGATTAAACAACTCAATCTCACCGATGCTGATCGGTAACTGCTTTGACGGCAGCGCCTTGACCAGCCGTTCGCTGAGACTGTTCAGCCAAGCCTTCCAGATCATCTGTCGCTTAAAGGCATACTGTTGGTCGTTCCCTTTGAATGCGGATCGGGGCAGCTTCTTATCCTGAATTTGCTTTAAAATATCGGCTAGATTTTTGATATTATGAGGCAGTTTATCCGGCCAGGCAATGCGAAATGCCTTCTGCAGAAATTTCAGGATTACCACCCAGGCTTTATTTCCCCACTCTTTCTCCTCCTGTTTGTTGAGGGAGGCTGTTATCAGTTGCGTATTGAGGGAGAGGAGGCTGGAGTTGATCTCTTCCCACAGGTTTTTCTGGATTTGGGCGTACTTGAATAACCGCTCCTGCACTTCCAGGAAAAGATGAAAATAGATCTGTTTTTCCTGTTTGTACTCCTTGTCGTAGATATTCGCTTTCTTAAAACTTCGAATAAACAGCTCCATTGGAATCTTGATCACAAGACTCTCATCATCCGGAGAGATGACGATGCTGGCATTCCGAACGGACTCACGATCAATAATACCCTTATCACCGACCAGAACCGGTGCCTGCAGTTGCATGATCGGTTTGGTATTTACCACGACATCTGTCTGATGGTTGCAGACTAGAAACAGGTCTTTCCCTTTCTCCCCCTGAACAATGATCTGCGCACCGGGGGTAAAAATGCCAAACTGAATTTGATCCATTAAATATCTTCCCAGGATCTCCAGAAACATCTTGGTCAACGGATACTGTTTCAAGAGCGTTTCAGCCGCTGAAACAGCTTCCATTCCAATGGTGGTCAGCTTATAGTATGTGTTTTTTTCAAATGAGCTGGACATCGCAACCGTTAAATGAGACAAGGCAAAGGAAACGTACTGGACCTGTCCGGATAAGGAAAGTTTGCATCAGAAGCTTTAGAGAGTGGGGCGGAGACGCCACTCCTTTCATTGTGCTTCGAGTGTACCAAACATCTTTATTAAAAAACAGGCAAAACCTGATCGTACCTATTCAGTATCCACTCCACCGAGTAGTCTATAATTAATACACACATGAATCCATCCCTGGAGCTGCTGGAAAACGTCATGCTTTCCATCGTTCTAAATCATAAACGACTCGGTTCCGAAAAGTTGCTGATTAGAGTCTCTTGACTGACTATCAACGGTGAATTGTACCCCACAGGTTAATATTGTGGGGAGAACCGAGGAAATTACGAGGTTTTAAAATTATCGTTGCGCCAGGTAAGAAAAATAATGGCGGCCAGCAAGCCTGCAGCTAAAATGAGGAGAATCCCTTCACTGAACTGGAGGAACATCAGGTTGCCCACGCCAAAACAGAAGCAGTAAACAGTCAGGGCACCCAAGATCCAGTGCATGACGGAGCGGCCAAAATTCATGTTCCAGTCTATCTCGGGGAACTTCCGATAGATCGGTCCCCAGAAAGTCGGATAGGGTTTGACCTTTTCGCAAAACCGTCTCAGATGATCTGCATCCGTCGGAGGGGTCAGCAGGCAGACCGTGAGCCAGGACACCGTACAGATCCCAACCACGATCAGAAAGCGATATTGCCAATCCAGATGAGGAATGTGATCCCAATATCCTAAGAACTTACCGAATTTGGGGGACAACAGGGTGCTGAAAATCCCGGAAGCCGCCAGGGCGGTAATTTCAGCAATGGCGTTGACCCGCCACCAGAACCAGCGCACTACAATCAAAATCCCATAACCGGCAGTCAGCATGGACATGTAATACCAGGCATCACTGACAGAATCCAGATTATAGGCCACCACCAGAGCGCAGAGGAGCATCACCACAGTGCTGACCTGGGAAGCCCTGACATAGTGTTTTTCCGAGCCATCCTTCTTCACAAACCGGCGATAGATATCGTTCAGAATATAGGAAGCCCCGAAATTAATGTGGGTATCCACCGTCGACATAAAGGCCGCCATCAACGAGGCCAGCATTATTCCCAGGAATCCGGACGGCAGCAGCTTCACAATCAACATGACGTAGCCCGCCTCCGCCATTTTCAGATCCGGATAGACAATCAGGGAAACCATGGCTGTGAAGATCATGGGCCAATAATTAAAGCCGAACGCAATCACCGCGAAAAACATCGTGGCGAACGTGGCCTGTTTTTCATCTTGGGATGCAATAATCCGCTGGGTAATCGCTGGCGGGGGATTTCCCCACCACTTGAAGGTCATGAAGACGATAAAGGTCACGAAAAATGGTGTGCCCACTGTAGGGAAAAACCGCAGATGTTCTGCCGCCGTTTCCACACCATACCTGTCCACAAAACCGGAAATCACATTGTCGATCCCACCTATATATTGCCAGGCAAAGACTGCAATCATAATAGAGCCGATCGTGCCGATAATAAACTGGATAAAGTCGGTGGCAGCGATGCCCCATAATCCGGAGGCGGTGGTGTATAGGAGCGTGAACAGCAACAGGATACCCAGGAGTAGATCGGGATTGAAGTCGGGCACAACCACACCGGCCACCGTCCAGACCGCTTTGATAATCCAGCCCAGCGTAATCGCATTGGCAAATACACCAAAATAGATCCCTTTAAACCCCCTTAAGAAGGCGGCAGAATTGCCATCATAGCGAAGTTCAATCAGTTCCGCTGTGGTAATGATCTGTGATCGCCTCAGCATCGGCGCGAAGATAAATGCACCCAGAGCACCCGCACCACCCATCACGAAGGACCAGGCGTACCAGACCCCTGGAATCCCATCGTTAGCAATCAGCCCGGTGATTCCCAGCGGTGTGTCGATCGCAAAAGCCGATGCGATCATCGTCATTCCGGCCAGCCACCAGGGAAGCGAACGTCCGGAAACAAAATAATCGTCAACGCTTTTTAGCGCCTTTCTGGAGAAATAAAGACCGAGCAGAACGGTGAAGAGAAGATATCCGGCAATGATAATCCAGTCAATCGTTTCCAAAGCAAGTGTCTCGATTGTTTTAACGCAGCATGTGATCTAGAAAGTGCAAGTCTCCATAATTTTTGATGAAATTGCAACCGCTTTTTCCCTCAAATCCTAATCAGCACGCCTCAACCGGAAAAATATCTATTCCCGAGCCACACATCCGAAAGCCCAATCTCAGCAAACTCCCGACAGGCCTATTCTTGACAGGATCTGGAAAAATATACTATTGATGAACCTCACACTATAAACGATGAGGAGAGTGTTTTATGGCAAAAATTGGAATTATTGGTGGCTCCGGGCTGGATGATCCCGGGATTTTAAAAGATGCTGAAGAGCTGACAATCAGTACCGCTTACGGAAACCCATCATCCCCCCTGACCGTTGGGAAACTCAATGGTGTCGAGACAGTCATTCTCGCCAGGCACGGCAGGCAGCACCAGTTCAGTCCAACGGAGGTCAACTGTCGCGCAAATATTCAAGCACTGAAAGACCAGAATGTTACCCATATCATTGCCACAACCGCCTGCGGGAGCCTCAGGGAGGAGATCGACAGGGGACACTTTGTTATTCTCGATCAGTTCATCGACTTCACCCGGCATCGCCCCACCACTTTTCACGTCTCATTTGCCAAAGAAGCTGTGCATACAGCCATGGCAGAGCCCTTCGCTGCCAACCTGCGGAAGCTCCTCAGTCAAACGGCAAAAGAACTGAATCTACCGGTTCACGACAAGGGTACGGTGATCACCATTGAGGGGCCCCGTTTTTCCACCAAGGCGGAATCCAAGATGTTTCGAATCTGGGGGGCTGATGTCATCAATATGTCCATCGCACCAGAAGCCGCACTGGCAAATGAAGCCAGGATCCCATATGCTGCTGTCGCCATGTCAACCGACTACGACTGTTGGAAAGAAGATGAGGAACCCGTTTCATGGGATGAGATTCTAAAGGTATTCAATCAAAACGCAGATAAAGTTAAAAATCTACTCGTCAACGTCATCCCCCGCATTCAAGGAGAAGGGACATGAACTTAAAAGATAAAGTACGATCCATCCCCAACTGGCCCATTGAAGGCGTTATCTTCAGAGATATCACCACCGTCCTGCAGGATCCGGAAGCGTTCCGGTATTCCATCGATCTCTTCTATGAGCGATATAAAGACATGCAGATCGATAAGATTGTGGGAATCGATGCCCGAGGCTTCATTTTTGGTGCGGTACTGGCCTATAAACTCAACCTGGCCTTCATCCCGGTTCGGAAAAAAGGAAAACTGCCCTATAAAACCATCAGCGCTGAATACGATCTGGAATATGGAAAAGACACGGTGGAAATGCATGAGGATGCCATCGAAAAAGGGGACCGGGTTCTGGTGGTAGATGATCTGATTGCAACCGGCGGAACCGTGGCTGCGGCTGTTGAACTCGTGACAAAACTCGGGGGATCGATCGTGGAGTGTGCGTTTCTGTTAGAACTGCCAGATCTGAAAGGTCGGGAGAAGATCAAGGGAATCCCCATATTCAGCCTGACAGAATTCGAAGGAGATTAAGGGTGTTGTGACTCAGGAAGCAAGAGGGGACGTTGTTGACAAAGTGTACAAACTACCGAAAACCAACTGTTTTCGATTTGCGTCAAAAAGGGACGTTACCAACAATGTCCCCTCATCTCCTTGCAGTTTGTATACTTTGTCAACAACGTCCCCTCATTGTCCGCGGATTCTTTATTTGACAGAAACCGCATATTTGAACCGACCATCCAGCTCAAGCTCGAGCTGATCTCCCGATTTCATTTGACTGACCCCCGCTGGCGTGCCGGTGAGGATAATATCTCCCGGCATCAATGAGAAGAAACTGGACATATAGACCATCAAATCCAAAATTCCTTTCATCATCAACTTGGTACTCTCCTCCTGGCGAACCTCCCCATTGACGGTTAATTTGAGTACCGTGTCCTGGGGATCTGGTAACTGACCTGGTTTCAGAAACGGAGAGATCGGACAGGAACCATCAAAGGCCTTGGCTTTCTCCCAAGGCAATCCTTTTTCTTTCAAGCCTTGTTGAATATCCCGCAATGTCAGGTCTAAACCGATACCATAACCTGCAATCGCATTTTCTGCCGCCTCCCTGTCCGCCCCATACAATTTTTCGCCCACCAGCACCGCCAGTTCGGTTTCGTGGTGACAATTTTGACTGTAGGGCGGAATCACAATCTGTTCATCAAAGGATTGCAGTGCGGTTGCCGGCTTGATAAAGAGAATGGGCTCTGTGGGCACAGGATTGTTGAGCTCCTTGATATGGTCCACATAATTTCTGCCGACACAAACAACTTTGCCTGTGGGGTGTTCACACGATGCTCCGTTTTCAAAACAGTGTTGATATGTCATTTTTCCTCTCTGGATCTTGGATGATTAACTGATTTTTGTTATAATAACGGAGGCGCATCTGGTATGAAGCCGTTTCAGTTGCACCATCTGACCTCAGTCCTACAACTTACGTGTGAACGCGGCCAGAATAAATTCGGTTTGAAATTGAATATACTCCTCAATGGTATGCTGGTGAATCAGGTACCACCGCCTGAAGGTCCACATATGTCCCAGGATGGTGATATTGTTTGCTGTCAGGTCAAGGTCTCGATCTGAAATGTCTCCCATTTCTTCAGAAACCGTAATCCGCTTCAGCGCATCGACCACCAACTGCGTATTGCGAATTTCGTTTTCCAGCACCCGCCTTTTCCATTGGGCAGGCAACGATTTAGTTACCTGATACATCAGCTGGATTTGATCCGCCATCCGATGACAGACCATGAAAAACGCACGAATCACTTCCGCAAGAGCCGTACGCCCACTTTCCGCTTTGCTTAAAGCCGCAGCAATCCCCCGTTCCATTTCATCGTGAATAGAGAGACAAACCAGATATAATATATCCTCCTTGGAGTTCACATACTCATACATTGACCCCACTGAAAAACCGGCTGCCTTTGCAATCTGCCGCGTGGTTGTCTTGTGAAAACCGTGGGCCACAAACAAAGGGACTGCCGCCTCAATAATCTGGCGACGCCTTTGAGTAACCAGATCCGGATTTTTGACCTGGGTTGGCACTTCTGCTGTGCTGCTTCTCTTCTTCTCCAATATGTTCCTCAAGATGGCTTGCTGATGCGTGTCTGAACGAACGCTCAGTCACTATAGTTGCCGATTGAATTGAATTTGTCAATAACCCGGCATTTCCAGTCAGGCAAATTGGTTCTGAACCGTAAACACACAAAAATGGGTGTTTTATGGGCTTCAAATTTTACAATCTATTGTAATTATGAATTATTGATTTTCAGATCTTGACTTTTATCAAATTGAGAGCCTAAACCCCGATAAATAAACGCTTCGCGAGGTAGAACCCATTAGCCCTGGGGATAATCTTTCTTGAGTTGTCTTTTTGCATTCACTTTGATATTCTTATGATGCATTGGGAACCTCTATTTTGGTGTAAATATATGATATGTAAGGATATCACAATGCCATTATAGATGTTTTTCCGTTTAAAACAAGTGATAACCAGCATTTGCAGGCTTTGTTTCAACACCCTTAATTAGTCACTTGATTTTATGACTTGGATTTTTTAGTATATGATTGAAAAATTTTAAGCATCAAATCTGGTTTATGCGAGCCGATTCGGTTGGATTCAGATCAGGTTTTCTCAACATCGCAAAATCAACAGCTACCCATCGCTACCTAGACGTTTTTATGGATATCAAGCAGGCAGATGGCCCGCGTGAGGAGATAGAAAGGAAGGTAAGAGAGCTCAGCGCAAAGCTGCAGGGAGTCGCAGCAGGTCTTCCAGATACCCCCTCTTTTCTGGGTCAGGACATCTATTACCCGAAGAAAAAAAGACGCCTGTTTGGCCGCATGAAACGGCCGGAAAATCTGAGCTCGATCCGAAAGGAGATCGGCAACCTGAAAGAGGGCACTGAGATGGGTTCTGCGAGACAGAATATTAAGGATTTGCTTAAGAAATATCCTTATTGTGCTGATTTAAGGGCCTTGAACGGTATCCAGATTTTCAGTGATGTCTCACAAAGCGGTCTGGTTGAAAAGAAAATGGACATTATGGGCGAAGCGTTGAAAGAGATCGCCATTGCCATCCATAACGGTAGCTTCAGCTTGTTCAACATTACCTGGCTAGCCAGAATCTACATTCGCTATCTGGACAGCCTGCACAGCCGAATGAAGCAAGAGATGGCGGCCAGAAAAGACCACTACCACTGGCAAGTGCAGAAAGCGCTCAAGCAACTGCAGCAGACCCAGTTCAAACTGGAATCACTGATTGGTGTACGAGCAAAGCTGGGTGGGATCAGTGTGCTAAACAAAAGGTTCAAGGGGTCGGACTACACAACTGACTGTATCAGTAAAAAAGAGATTGAAATGGCTAGCATCGCCGTACAGAAGGACATGAGCGTCGATATCGGCAATCATAAAACAGCAGCTTATATATTAATGATTGTGGTGACTTCAAGCCTGTTATTAGCCAGGATTCCCATGATGGAAACGCTGGTCACCGATATTCTCAATACCATCCCGGACTTTTCCAGGGATCTGATCCTGCAGAAAACCATGATTGGAACAATGATGCTGGTAACAAAATACCAGATATCCGTATCAGCCGGTGAAAAAGATGCGTCTGTCCAATCAGCCAATAAAATCTATTCCAGGAGTATCGAGGCAATTAACAACTATGTTGGGCAGATTACGCTGGTCGATCCCCATGAAGTGGACCCATTTTTGAAGGCGGCGTGGATTGCAAAGGAGTCGAAAAACCTGCTGAATAAAACTGAATTTGAAACCCGTCTCCGCAAGGCGCTCCAGCTCTTGAAGGTGGTTCAAAAAAATCCAAGGGAAGTTAAAGGAGCGATTGAGCTGGTCTCACAGTTAAGAAGTGAGATTCACTTGATTATGAACAGCTATGGCTGGGCTCACAATTGATGAATTGGGTTTCAGGTGCTGCCGATCGTTTTCTGACAGGCTTCATTCACTCTGCTCTCAGGAATTGTAACATGACCTTTTCGATATCTTCACCCCTGAAAGGTTTGGCCAGGTAATCATCCATTCCCGCTTTCAAGCACTTTTCTTTGTCGCCTTCCAGCGCATTTGCTGTCAATGCAATGATTGGAGTCCGTTTTTTGCCGCTTTCCGATTCCCTGATCATGCGGGTGGCATCATAGCCGTCCAGATTGGGCATCTGGATATCCATGAAGATTAGATCATACTCCGAGTGCCTGGCCATTTCGATGGCTTCAGTTCCATCTTCTGCCACATCAACTTCACACTCCATTTTTTCCAGTAGTGATCTCGCCAAGTCCTGATTATCAATATAGTCTTCCACCACCAGTATTCTGGCGTTAAATTTCGCAGTAACTTTTTTAATCATAGCGTTACGTTTTAAATTCGTTTTTATTGAAAACGATCTTAAACAACTAATAGCCTCAAGCCAAGAGAATCCGCAGGCAAGGAGTATCAGTGAACATCACCAAACGTGTCACCTGCAATAATAACTTCTGGTTTCTGGAAAGTAAAGATGTAACCCCGTCATTTCGGTTCTGCACCGGATTCATTGCGGGGGAGGTGAAGGCGAACACGGAAGGTTGATCCCTTACCTTCCTGACTGTCCAGGCTTATCTCTCCACCAAGCATACGGATGAGCCTCTTGCAGATGGTCAGGCCCAGACCGGTACCCCCGAATTTTCGGGTTGACGAATCATCTGCGAGGGTAAACTCGGTGAATATGTCTTCCTGCTTATCAGCAGGAATTCCCACCCCGCTGTCCTCTACATGAATCAGCAGGTGGTCACCTGCCGCATCGGTATCTGTTTTCTCAAGGCGCAACCGTACATATCCTTTTGTTGTAAATTTGACGGCATTGCTGAGCAAATTGGTAACAATCTGCCGGATGCGTGCCTGATCGCTGATATAATGTGATGAGGCCGTGTCATCATATTCAATCTGAAGATCGATACGCTTTCGACTTGCTTCAAGTGCAAACATCTCACTAATTTCATGAAACAGGGTCTTGAGATCAAAGGGACGCTTTTCAATTTTTAATTCACCCGCCTCAATAATTGAAAAGTCGAGAATATTATTGATGATGCTCAGCAGCAGTTCGCCTGATCGATAGATCGTGTTCAGGTATTTTTCCTGATCTGGCGTTGGCTCTTTATAAAACAGAAGTTCGGTATTTCCGATGATTGCATTGAGAGGCGTGCGGATTTCGTGACTCATTATTGCCAGAAATGCGTTTTTCGCCTGGATTGCTTTCAAGGCTTCGTTGTTGGCTTTCTCAAGCTCTTTCTGGGTTTCGCGGAGTTGGCGATTGGCAATTTCAAACTGAGCGGCTTTTTTCGTGGTCAACGCCAGTTTTTCAGACAAGATCTGGGAAGAGAGCCGAAAGAAGGTATTTTCCAGTGATTCGATGTTCAGGAGGTTGTGTTCACCGATGTCCTTAGCAAGGATCGTGAGCAGTTCCACAGGGGTATCCGCGACGACCGATGCAGAGCTCATTTCACCGGAGATAATACTCATTTCACCAAAGATATCGCCCCGCCGTCTCAGCTGAACGATAAATTCGCTTTCAGAATAGATCGAAACGACACCCTCCATCAGGATATATATCCTGTTGTTTTCCATGTTTTCCTTGAGAATGGTATCTCCTAAGGAAAACGCCAGTTGACTGCTCAAGGGAACCAGCTGCATCAGCATCTCTTCAGGCAGTTTCCCCAGTATTCGGCTTTCTTTCAAGTACTGTATCGTATCTTGAATGCTGCTGTTCTTTTTCAATCGGATGCCCCTTAGTGAGAACCTCCCTGACCAGAAGGAAGGACGAAATAGGTTACCTTACCAAGCGTATCCGTACATTTTATTGAAATCCCGGTCAGGCGTCAACCATTCTATGTCCAGTCAATCTGGATCCAATTTTGTTTTAAAAAAGGCTGCTGGATCCGGCTAAGCAACCTATCCGGTGACAGATGCATTGCGTGTGATAAAGGTATGATAGATCAGTTTATCGATATAAACCATCGTGATAAAAGCCGAAAACAAAAAGGTTATCAGGGATGCTAGAAAATAACCATAACCGTAATACTGATACCCAAGTTTCAGGCTGAGGATCGTGAAACCGACATTGGTGATCAGAAAAACAGACTGGACCAGCAGGGTTGCCTTACGATGGTCGAAATAGGACAGAATGATCAGGATAAACAGCGAAAAAACCTGGAACATGGTCCCCAGGACTCCGAATCTGAATATGCCCAACTGCAGAAAATTGATGCCGAGAAATTCAAAAATCTTGGCAGAAGTTAAAATCACCATCACGCAGATGCTTCCCTGCAACACCAGAAATCCCCGGGCACTTCCTAGCAAGCTCCGAACCAATGTCCTCCAGTTTTCCTGAATTTGCCTGTAAGTGGCCATTTGCTGGATATCCCGGTAGAATTTAACATAGTGCTCATAAAAGCTGGTCTCGACACTTAGAATAAACATGGCCATGGAGGGAACCACTGTCAGATATGCCAGAAACATCGCGCTATCGTAGTTGGAAAAGGTGATCAACCGACTCGCTGGCATATCAGCCTCAGGTGCGAACCACATGATCCACTTGTCAGACCAGATTGCCATATTATAGATCAACCCGCTCAAGCCGATTTCCCAATACCTGATGAAATACCGCATGAATGCAAAGGGGGTCTTGATCGGATAGGGATATTCACTTAAAATCCGGGCAAACAGCAGTCCCAGGATAATAGACAGCCCCAGGCTGAAGCTGGTGATGATACCGGCTGCACCATACAATCTGGACAGAAATCCGGCACTGAACACCGTAGCCAGCATGCCAAGTCCAAATGCCTGAGTGACGGTCCGATAATTTTTCAGGGCAGTGAGAAATACGCTGATCAGCCAGACACCGGAGATCAAAAGAAAGTTGAAGATGGCCGCCAGGACCAGATCCAGGGAAAGGTTGGCATAGAAAGCGTAAAACAGCCATGCAAGGGGGATCTCTATAGCATAAAGCAGTACCAGGGATCCAACCAGCGTACCGGGAGTATCACTGACATCCTGTTTGAAAATACTATCGGCCAGGTAGCGCGTGACCACCATGTAGATCGGTGCTGACAACACCAGGGAAAAGGCAAAATTATAGATGATGATTGTCCTGAATTCCACCAGGACGGTACGGGAAACAAATTTTCCCGACAGTGCGCTGATGGAACCGAGGGCTAAAATGGTAAACAGCCAGGGGCCCGTGGAAATGAGAGCTGAAATGACGTAGGCCTGAACTGTACCAATCAGGTTATCCTGCCTGCTGAGTTTTCGTAGTACAAAACCGATTCCCGCCATATTTAACTCACATATTGGGCATACACGTCCCGGTATGCCTTGTGTTGATCCTTTTTATTGTAGTACTTGCGGACCCGTTCCTTGATATTCCGGCTACACGATTCGTAAAACGACGGATCTGTTAAAAGCGTCTGCAGTGCCTGGGCCACTTCGCCGGGGGAGGAAAGCGAACAGACGATACCGCCGGCACCCAGTGCAGGTACTTCATCACTTCGGCCTTCGATGATTTCCCGGCAAGCCCCTACTTCAGTTGCAACAGAGGGAACTCCGGCGGCGCCTGCCTCCAGAATCACCAGCGGCTGCGCTTCGCTCAGGCTGGTGAGCACAATGACATCAATCTGCCCGAGATATTCATCGATTTTCACTTTTCCCGTAAATTCAACCACATCTTGCAGTTGTGAGTGTTCCACCATCTCAATGCACTCCTGGAAGTAGTCCGGATCCTCATCATCAGGTCCCATTATCCAGGCCCTGAGGTTATTGACAGACTGATGCAGGATAGCCACGGCGCGGATATAGGTTTTGATATCCTTAATCGGGACGACCCTCCCAATGAGGGCTACTGTGGGGGGATATTCGAAAGACCGTTCGATGCTTGAGTACCGTTCAAAATCGATTCCGTTGGGAATCACAAACAGCCTGGCCGGATCTGCACCATCTTCGAGTTGCAGGTCCTTGTTGCCCTCATACAGCGTAAAGATCTTCTCGCAGGCCTCGTAACAGAGCTTTGAATATCCGACAAAGGTTTCAATCCAGAGATCCCGGAGATTTTTTTCAAACCGGTTGCGTTCCACGCTCAGGTTCTGGGACCTCGGGTCTTCCAGCCAGTCTGCAGCTCCGATTTCGATTCTGCGTTCGTTGGTGTAGATACCGTGCTCAGTGAGCAGGCAGGGCTTTTCGGTGTCCAGTCGTGTCCTGGCCAGCAGCAGCCCCGCGAATCCGGTACAAAGCGCATGATAACAATCAGCTTCAGGGATTTCGGCCAGCAGCATCGAATAGAGGCCTCCCAGAAGTGCCCGCCAGGACCAGAAATAATCCAGAAAACTGTTATCCCCCATGGTCGTATTGTACATGCGAATCATCATGACCCAGACCGCTTCAGAATCCATCAATACCTTGCTGCCGATCTGCCCGTTTGTTTCACGCAGCAGGGTCATGACTTTTTTCAGGTCACGGGTTCTCGCTCTTGCTTGAAGGTTCAGCAGCGGTGTTTCAAGGTTTTGAAACAGTTTTTGCTGGGCCCGGCCAGCCATGTTCTCCCCGCGCTGCAATCGATGCAGAATAACGTTGTTAATCCCGACCACATTGTCCGGCAACTCATATCGATATTCGAGGCTGGCATCCGGTGGCAGAATAGTGGTGATATGGAAAGTCAGGTGGGATTGTTCCTGAATCAGTTCGTGCACCCAGCCGGATACCCCGCCAGCTATATAGGGATAGGTCCCTTCCAGAAGAAGGCCGACATTGATTTTTTGATGGTCACGCGTCATTGGTAGTTTTTATCACGAGTTTTTCTCTGGCAATTCCGCTTTCCCACAGCTGTAGCGTGTCCCTGATTAGGACAGGATGTTCCGACTCGGAAGACAGTTCAGCACGGTAGCGTTTTACCAGCTCACGAATCTCATCATATTTTCCAAGGGAATACAGGCCCTCCACCAACCACATGGTCAGATTCAGGGGCGGTTTCTGCTCTGCATTGATAAGACCGCTCAAAATCTCATATGCCAGGGCGGGTTTTCCCAGATGGATATATAGCCTGCCCAGTGCAAAATGGGCCAGGTTATTGTCGGGTTCCATTTCAAGATAGATATGGTATTTTTCTGCGGCAATGGACCGAAACCCAGCTTCCCTTTCATCATCCAGTATGCCGCTATATGCGTAGGCGTCGGCTTGTTGGGCCAGCATCAACAAAGTAGCGGAATCTTCAGGGTTCGCCAGGTGCTGCTTGGTTAACTGCATGTAGCGTGACATGTACTCCTGTTCGAACTTGGCAATGACAGTGGCTGCCTGGACACGGATGGCGTTGTTTGAATCGTGAAGAGCGTCCATCAGGGCCGGAGCAAACTCCCGGCGGAAATAGCGTGATATTTTTGCCAATGCTTCCCGTTTTTGTCGGATGGTCCCCAGGGCCAACGCGTCCTGAAAGGTCATGATTCGTTTTTTATCACTGAAGTCATCCCAGCCCGCAGAAAGTCGCTGGTAGAGTTCGATGCTCTTTTCCACCTTCTCTTCTGGGAAAAGGGCCGATAACCATTGCAGAAATGAGATATCAGCGCTGGAGAATGCCAGGTAAAAGGAAAGCATCAGAACCGAAATCAGAGACCCAAACGGTCCGGTAGCTGCTGTCATGACAAGGAGCAGTGACGTCAGCAGGAAATCCATACCGGTCTTCAACTGCAGTATCATCCATGCGGACAGGACAGTGACAACTACCAGATGAACGCCAATACAGACCGACAGCGGCAAGGTTCCACTGATGTACGCATATAGAGCCCCCCATTCCGCGGCAGCAGTGATAAGTGCCAGAATGACCGTTCCGATATTCGGTAGGTTGAAAAGCCCCTGTTGATTGGTCTGCTCGTCCATATCTATTGGTTTCGGTTTATTCAATTGCTTTGGCTTCAAACTGTATCTCAACGGTCTGCAACCGTTCGTCTTTAATGTTGTCGCGCCATTTATTCAGTTTGTCCAGAATGGGATCTACCTGCTGGATGCTCGTTCCCGGTATCAGTATAATATACTGTAGATTGATGCGACGACCATCACAGACCATAGCATTAGCAGGCAGCTGGTCCCGGACGAGTTGGAAAAACTGTTTTCCAATGGCGACCCGCTCTTTTGAGGTCGGGCGTCCGGCCGGTTTCAGAGTTGCTTCGATGGCCGTGGTTTCAACCCCCTGTTCGGATTTCATATAAACCAGAATATCCCGGGCAAACCGTTCAAACTTCTGTGACATAACCCCGGTTTCCGCATTATGCATGGTATCCGCCAGGGTTTCCTTGAATTGTCTGGCCTGGGCATATGCCGAACCGGCCCATTCACACAGGATTTTAAATGTCTCAACGTTGGTCACGGTCAGGTCGATAAAATCCATGTACTCGATTTTCAGCATTCCAAATACCTGCCCGGATTGCGGGTCGATCAGTGGACCCGCCAGAATTCCTTCAGCGCTGAGGATCTCGGCATCGTCCTGGTTGATGCTGCAGACGATTCGGCGGCTGTGCAGCATTTCCTGGGAAAGCACGGCATCGCTTGTCAACCGCCGCGAATATCCATCTTCATCCGTCCAGCCGATCGAACTGATGACTTCAAAACCATTGGGGCCAAAGCTGAAAACTGAAAACTTTTCCGGGTTAATCACGTTTCCAACCATCTCACCCACTCCCATCAGGATCTGGACCGGGCTCAGACCCTCAATGGATTTCAGAGACTGGTATAATGCGACTGTACCCTGCAGATGGCCGGCAATTCTTGTTTCTAGACCCTCTTTAACCCCCCGGAGCTGCTCATAGGCCCGGGTGATCGATTTTTCTCTTTTTTGGGCAGCTTCGAAATCATGTTGCAACTGAAAGTGGCGCTGAATCTGTCGAACGGTCATTTCACCAATGACAACGGATGCCACGATCCACAGCAGAGGACGGAAACTGACTTTGAAAACATAGTCAAAGGTGCTTTCATCCATGGCCTGTTCCGGAAAGTTCCATGCCAGGAGAAACACAGACGCCAGCACGGAGGCTGTCAACGCTTCATTGGTTCCATACTGTGCCGCGATGAGCAGGATGATAATCCAATAAGGGTGGGGCGCGAATTCTGAAAAACGGCCGCCATCACCGAAAATGACGTTTAATGCTGTCAGCAGCAGCAGGAAAAGCAGTGTTTCAACAATGGCTGCCGTCCGCAATCCCATGGTTCGTCTGGGGATCCGCTCCAGTTGCCGGGTCAGAAAGCCCGGTGCTTCGATTTCATCTGTTTCTATTTTCATTTTCAGTCCCTAAATAATCCACTTCATGCCCAGGGTCAGCAGGGTCACCAGACAACCGTTTTCATCGATAGCGTGATCCGCTTTAAAATAATAATTGAACCTGTCGAAGGGCTCGCAGCGTGCGTGGGCTCCCCAGAGTTGACCGCTGCCACTGTATACACGAAAAGCATAACCCATGTATCCGTAAAAATCCCAGCATCCATATTGTTTTCCAATATTCAACCTTGGACTGTGCACCCATTTGGTGAAGCGCGATTTGGAAACGCCGTCTTTCTCCTCCACAGACAGCGGTGTTTCAAAATCCACGTCAAGTTCAGCACTCAGATAACTGTTTTCGCCCAGCCACCGCCTGTCAAACCGGGAATCCAGAAAACGATAGCTGATGGCACCCTGAAAGGATAAGGAGGTCGGAGTCGGATCCAGATCCCAGAGAATATACTGGTTCAACGCCGGAAACAGCATGTACCAGGCACGATCATTGATCTGTTCTTGATACCTGACACGAAGCCGGTGCTTGTGGTCGGTCTCCACCTGGCTGATAAAGTATTCCCAGTTCGGGCGCATCAGATCAATACCGATCGTCATCGAGCTGTTGGATTCATAACTCTTGTGACTCAAGGCCAGTCCCGCATCCCGTTCAACATGGATGAAGAGTGAGGCGCTGACCAATGATCCGCTGTCCCTTTCAAGGGTGCCATAAAGTTCAGTCTGTCGGTTCTCGTCAATCAATGGCGTGGCTTGGTCATTCCGGTTATATTCGATACCATAGGTGGAATGCTTAATGCCAAGTGTCAGCCTTGCAGAAGGTCTGGCTTCGTACTGAATCCGGTAAAATCGCTCGCCTAGTTCAAAGCACGTGTCCTTGTGTGCCACTTCTGCAACAATAAAAGGACGCTTTGCCAGCGAATAACGGTTTTTGGCCTGGCGCACCGCTACACTACCCGGTTCTTTTTGTTCCGCCTCATAAACCAGCTCCATTGCTTCGCTGAGGCGGCCCAATTGATAAAGAAGATCGGCTTTTGTCAGCAGAATGGAGCTCTCGTCCGGATCATTCGCCAGCAACTTGTCAAGTAAACTAAGGGACTCCTCTGTTCTTCCCTGCTTGAACATCAGCCGGGCTTTAATAATGCCCAGCCGGATTCTGGCTGAGCTGCGGACTATCGCCCGGGGCTCGGACCCCCCGAATTGCATCTCTATCCTCTGGTTGCCAATGTTTTCCAGCTTGACCGTCATCTGGCTTCGCAACTTGATAAAAACCGTGTCAAAGCTTACAACCATGTCCTGGAGCCATGTCTCCCCCTGTTTGAAAATGTCCTGCTGATTCACCATGTGAATCGGTTGACTGAAACGCAGCAGTAGCTCTCCTTCCTTTGTTTCGCTGGTAGCAGACATCTCCGGGTTGGACCAGGTCAGCGTGAAGATCATTTTTCCGTTATCATCATGAATGCGCCCCTCAATATCGACAGCATACAGGACAGGCACCCCCATCCATAGAACAACGGCAAAGGTGATGACGATTTGAATGTTCCGTACCATGGTTTTACTCATCATTCCATCTCATGAAATAAGGGTTGATCCCATTAATATCGGTTTTCAGCCAGATTCTCAACCGGGTCAGATGTCGACCAGGAGTTCTTCGGCCTCTTTGGTATATCCCAGTTCCAACAGCAAATCAACGTAGTCTGCCTTTAAGGCCTCATCTTTCGGATACTGCTTTCTCTGTTCACGGTAGATGGACAAGGCCTCTTCTTTTTTGCCCAACCGGAGTTTAATTCTGGCTTCCAAGATCCGTTCGTTGCGATTTTTTACAATCATCAATGACATCAGCTCGGCAGATTTACGATAATATGGTTTTGCCTGGTTGAAATATCGCTTCTGCCATAACATTTCTGCAATGAGATAGTTGCTGATATGGTCAACACCGCCTGAATCGACAAATTTTTTCAACAGGGTTTCGGACTTTTCATAGTTTCCCTGGTAGTACATTGTTTTGCCATATTCATTGTTGACCTCACGGTCTTCAGGGTTGAGATGATAGGCCTTTTCATAGGCAGCATTGATAATTTTCGTCGCACCAATCCGGATTCCGTATCCTGCAATTTTTTTCAGTCTTGGAACTCGGTTCTCCTGTTCAATTTCCCGTGAGGCAATCCGGGTGAATTTCTCCTTTTGCTTGCGTTCAACCTGGATTTCCATCATTACATCGATCATGGCGAGTGTGGCGCTTTCCCGTTGTCGTTCAATGTACCTCAGGGCAGTTTCATCCTGCCCTACAGCTACCAGACGTTTCAGCCAGCCGGCTTTGTCTTCTCTGGGTGCAGATTGCAGCCGTTTCTCCATCCAGGCGAGTGCCCGGGGTCTGGGTCGCAACCCCCAGAGATACATCAGTTGATCAACGGCCTGGCTGTCCGCGCGGGATTTTTCCGCGAGTTTCAGGAACAGTTTTTCAGCCTCATCGCGATATCCCTTTTCAATCAGGATGAAGGCAATTTCCTCTTTTTGTTTCGCCCCGGTGTCGGGTGCCTCGGCCTTTCGTTTCCAGAACTCTTTCAGCTGCTGTTTTTCTCCCAGTATTTCCAGTGTTTCGATATAGGTGAATTCCCACTCCCGGGGGTCCTGCCGCTGAAGTTCTTTAAGACCGGGCAGGGCGTCCCGGTGTTTTTTATTCAACAGCAAGGCCCGGGTCTTGAGCGACAATGTTTGTCGATCCGGATTCAAGCGGTGCAGCTTATCTGCGGCTGCTAGTGCGATTACCGGTCGGTTGAAATCAACGGCTACATAATACAGATCAGTCAGTAACTGGCGGGGGGTGTTGTTAACCTGCAAAAATCGGGTTACCTCGGCGGTCCGTCCGGCAGCCCCAGCCAGCAGCAGGTGAATGCCATTTAACTGGTCGACCGTGAGATCTCCTTGATCCTTTATGAGACTCTGTTGGCGGTCAAACAGTTGCAGACCTTCTTCGGGATTGCCAATCTTCAGATACAGGTTGGCCACGGCTGACTGTTCATTTTCGGAGAAGTCTTTCAGGTTTAGAACACCTGCCATGATAGTACCTGATGCCTTATTCAAGCCGAACTGCAGAAAAAATTCTGCCAACATCAGTCGCTGGTTCGGGCTGATGTCTGATTTTTCAGCAATGACTGAGACCGCCTGCTGGTCAAGCGATCGGTTCTCGGCAGCCTGAAACATCAGGTTGACTAATGGGTAACGATCTAAAAAGGGGTTCCCCAAAACATTCCGGAATTTTCGGGTTTCTTCCTGCGTGAAACTCCCCAGGATGATACTGAACAGCCGAATTCGGTCAGTGGTTCCGAACTGATCCATATCGGCCTCCTGTGCCAGCTTCCGCGCCATGGTTTTCATTTTGAGATCGACCGCCAGACTCAGCAGTGAATTCACCAAGGCCGGGGACAACTGCTGTTCCTCATATCGCCTTACCAGTCGCCGATATGCGATTTCCTTCCTCCCGCCTGCGATGTCCAGGGAGGTCAGCTCGTCAAGCAGATGCGGATGCCGGGAAACCGTTGCTTCGATCCTGTGCTGCTGTTTAAGGGTGATAGCCAGAGGATGAAACATGGCAAACCATTGTTTCTGGGTACCCTGTTCCGATTGATCAATCCTGTCGGTCAACCAGTCCAGACCGCCTGAATCTTTATCGGTTTCCCAGAGGGTTACCAACTGGTTGACATCCGGATCATCCGGCCCCTGGTTTTCTGCCAGCTGAATGAATATTGTCCGGGCTTCAGACCGATACCCTTTTTCCAATAGCGCAAAGGCAATACTCCTTTTTTCTGCCCGCTCCAGACCAGCCCTTTTTGATTGTCCAATCCAGAGTGCGGCCCATTCCGCTTTCAACCCAAGCTTATCCAGTACATCGGCATAGACATATATCCAGTCCGAGTAGTTTCTGCGGACAAGCCTTCTGAGAAGTGGCAGGGCCTCCCGGTGCCGTTTCGCTGCCAGCAGGGCATCAATGCGAAAGCCGAGAAATCGGTCCTCTTCTTTGTTGGATTTAAGAGACATCAGTTGGCGCGATGTTTCCAGCATAATCCGGATATTCCGAATCGACTCGGCCAGGTAGTATAGATCAATCAATTGCTGAGCATCGCGATTCCTTCGCTGTTGCAGAGAGTACATGACCCGCTCTGCTTTGCCGGCAACCAGTGCCAGATAAATGGCATTGACCTCAAGCACATTCCGTTTGTCGCTGTTTACCGGCTCCCTGCGAAGCTGTGCATCGAAAAGCCTGAGACCTTTTTCGGCCATATCAAGAGAAATATATATGGCCGAAATATCATACGGATTAAGCCTTTCCACATTTTCAAGCGATCGAACGTCCGACAGGATTTCCCGGGCTTCCTGCTGCAGTTTGCCGGTTTGATAAAGCCGGGCAAGCTCCAGCCTCTGTTCATCTGTCAGCCAGGGGCCTTGTCGTGCTGTTTTTGCTGCAGCCTTTGCGCCATCGGCACGTGTTGCGATGGTTAGTTTGATGTCAATAACCGGGTATTCTGAACGCATATCCGGGTTCAGGCGACTGTGCATTGCCTGCAGGGAAGCGGTATCGTTTCCCTGCTCGAAGAGAATGGCTATTATCCAAAGCTGATCTCGATTCACCCAATCCAGGGGAGCGCTCCGCACCAGCTTTTTCATCCGTCTCAGATCATTGCGTTCAATCAGGAAGGTGACAAATAGCCCCAACTGTTGAACAGGCAGTTGGTCACCATCAAAGAGCCTAGCCAGGCGATTAAACGCAGACCCTTTCTTATCCTGAGCTATCTCGAGGTTGACCAGTGTTTGCAGCATGGCAGGATTCACTTCCGCCTTTGACTGATAGGGTTCGAGAAGTTGATAGGCGAGTGCATGCTGGTTGCGGGAATGTAATCGATTGGCATAACGAAGCGCATCCCCTTCGTTTCCCTGGCGGATACTCGCAGATGCAAGTTTAAAAGCCCTTTGCGGCTGAGAGGCGTCGATCAGCAGATTGATCATCAGTTCAACGATGACCGGATCGCTTTCTTTCTTGCGTTTGGC
>Ga0208904_1000500_pt1 | contig 32627 bp, 49 predicted proteins | sample AntAceMetag02UKB_FD_184774 | JGI IMG/M metagenome (GOLD analysis project Ga0208904, IMG submission 184774) | Saline lake microbial communities from Ace Lake, Antarctica - Antarctic Ace Lake Metagenome 02UKB (SPAdes) (version 2) | ecosystem: Environmental > Aquatic > Non-marine Saline and...
ACGCAGACTACATAAAAAACATGATTACTGGAGCAGCTCAAATGGATGGAGCTATTCTTGTTATTTCAGCTGCTGATGGACCTATGCCTCAAACAAGAGAGCACGTAATTTTGGCTCGCCAAGTTAACGTTCCAGCAATAGTTGTTTTTTTAAATAAGATTGACACTGTAGATGACCCAGAAATTATAGAATTGGTAGAAGCTGATATTCGTGATCTTCTTAAAAAATATGAATATCCAGGTGACAAGATTCCTATAATCAAAGGATCAGCACTAAAAGCATACGAAGGTGACGCAGAGGGCGAAAAGCAAATCTTAGAGCTTATGAAGGCTGTTGATGAATACATTCCTGAACCCAAAAGAGACACAGATAAACCTTTTGTTATGCCTGTTGAAGATGTTTTCTCTATTAAGGGACGAGGTACAGTTGCCACAGGAAGAGTTGAAAGAGGAAAATTGAAGGTAAACGAAGAAATTGAAATTGTTGGTCTTAAGGACACTCTAAAGACTGTAACCACAGGTCTTGAAATGTTCAGGAAAACCTTAGATGAAACTCAAGCTGGTGACAACGTTGGTATTTTATTGAGAGGAATCGAAAAAGGACAAGTTGAAAGAGGTCAAGTAATCGCAAAGCCAGGAACAGTAAAGGCACACACAGAATTTGAGGCTGAAGTATACATTCTTTCTAAAGAAGAAGGAGGAAGGCACACACCTTTCTTCACAGGATACAAGCCACAATTCTTTATTAGAACAGCTGATATTACAGGTGAAGTAACTCTTCCAGAAGGAATAGAAATGGTTATGCCTGGTGACAGCGCAAAAATGAAAGTTAAACTTATTCAACCAGTAGCGATGGAAGATGGTTGGAGATTTGCTATTCGCGAAGGCGGAAGTACAGTTGGCGCCGGAGCAATAACAAAGATAACCGCTTAACAGAAAGTACCTTAAAGGAACAATATGCCAGCAGGTCGTCTTAGAGTAAAATTAAAGTCTTACGACCACCGTGTCATCGATGAGGCGGCTGCTAAAATATTGGATTCAGCAATTGCGACCGGAGCAAAGATCGTTGGCCCCATTCCTCTCCCCACAAAAAGAACCCTTATTCCAGTTCAAACTTCTCCTTTTACAGATAAAGATGCTCGTGAGCACTTTGAAGTATTGGTACACAAAAGATTGATTGACTTACTTGATCCTTCAGATAGAACAATCGATTCTCTCTCAAATCTAGATCTTCCTGCGGGAGTATCTATTGAGATAAAGATGTAAGCGTCTTGCTCAAGCTAGCTTCATTTGGTATAATTGCACGTCGTGGATAGTTCGTCATAATTGGCCACGCGAGGAGCCTCGGAAAATGCACTTATGGGTGCCCCCGGGCACCTTTTTTAGTGCTTAAAATAATGATAAATACAATTCTCGGAAAAAAGAAATATATGGGACAAGCCTTTGTTGAAACGACAAGGGTACCTGTTACGTATGTGGAAGCCGGTCCATGTGTTGTAACTCAAATCAAAAAAGAAAAAACAGATGGATATTGGGCAATTCAAATCGGGTTTGGAGAAAAAAAGATCAAAAATGTAACCAAACCAATGCAAGGACACTTACGCGGAGTAATTAAAGACAAAATAGCTCCGCGATTTTTACGCGAAGTAAGGTTTGATAAAGAGCCAGAATTTAAAGTCGGGGACGAAATAAAAGTTTCCGACATTTTTAGTGAGGGAGACGAGATTACAGTAACAGGAACTTCGAAAGGAAAAGGATTTGCTGGTGTAATGAAACGATGGGGTTTTGGTGGAGGACCAAGAACACACGGTCAATCTGACAGACCAAGATCGCCTGGGTCTATTGGTCAAGGAACTACACCTGGACGTGTTCACAAAGGCAAGAAAATGGCTGGGAGAATGGGAGGAGATACAGTAACGGTTAAGAGTATAAAAGTAGTCTCGATTGATGCAGAAAAAAATGAAATGGCTGTTTTGGGACCTATTCCTGGAGCACCTAAAGGATTTTTAATTATTAAGAAGATTGCCTCAGGAAAGCTTAGTGATATAGCTCAAGAAACAGATCAAGTGCAGGGACAGGTTGAACAAGAAGCAGAAGCAGAACCAGCGGAAAAGGAAAGTAAAGAATAAAATGACAAAAGTAGACGCTTTTTCAGTAAAAGGAACAAAAAAAGAGGCTGTAAATTTGCCTAAAGGTTTTATTGGAGATGAAAATCCAGCTCTTTTAGCTCAAGCAATAAGAGTTTATGAAGGAAGGCTTCACAGAGGTATTTCTAAAGTAAAAACTCGAGGCGAGGTTGTGGCCTCTAAGCGAAAAATATATAGACAAAAAGGTACAGGTAGAGCAAGACATGGAGCCCTTTCAGCTCCAATATTTGTCGGTGGTGGTAAGGCTCATGGACCAAAAGGAGTAAAAAGAAAACTTGAATTACCTAAAAAGATGCGCAGAAAAGCAGTTAGTATCGCTTTGGGAGAAAAGGTAAGAGATAACAGATTGGTCGTAGTTGAGGGACTTTCGACATTAAAAAAGACAAAAGAGGCACAAATATTAGTAGACAAAGTGATTACAAGCAAGAAAAAAGATGGCAAGGTGTCCTTTGTTCTTTCCGAGAAGAGCTTATCAGCAGTTCGTGCTATCAGGAATATACCTAATGCACAGGCAATTTATTTTAATAATCTAAATGCACACCAAGTATTTTATGGGGGAATTTTAGTAATGGATAAGGAAATATTAACACCAAAAACAAAGACAAAGGTAGCAAAAAAAGAAGCAGCGCCGACTAAAATAAGAAAGGTAAAGAAATGAAATTAATACCAGTTTTGACAGAAAAAAGCATGAGCGAGGCAAAAAAGGGTATTTATACTTTTTTTGTTGAAAAAAATATGAATAAGAGACAGATAAGAAAGGCAATAGAGGATGTTTTTGGAGTAAAGGTTGTTAAGGTTCGAACAATGAATATTGTAGGAGAAGTAAAGAGAACAAATCAGGGTAAAAAAAGAACAACTAAGCCTAAGAAAAAAGCAATGGTAATCCTAGACGGTAAAGACAAAATCGATTTATTCGGGGAAACAAAGAAATAAAAATAAATAAAGATAAATATGAAAAAATTAAAAACAATATTACCTAAAAACTCAGGAAGAGATGCTAGCGGGAGAGTATCCGTTAGGCACCAAGGCGGCAGACAAAAAAGATTTTTAAGAAAAATTGATTTCAAAAGAGACAAGAGAGACATTTGGGGTAAGGTAGAAGAAATTGCTTATGACCCAAACAGAAATGCTCATATTGCCCTAATTCTTTATGTTGACGGGGAAAGGCGATATATTTTGGCCCCAGCTGATTTAAAAGTTGAACAAAAGATAATTGCTTCTGAATCAGCACCATTAGAAGTTGGATGTGCCCTACCTTTGTCAAAAATTCCTGTAGGTTCACAGATTCACAATATAGAAATTAGGCCAGGAAAAGGTGGACAAATTGTTCGTGGTGCAGGAGCAGCTGCCATTATTCATGGAAAAGAAGAAAAATATGTATTAGTAAAATTGCCTTCAAGTGAAATAAGAAGGTTTCTTCCTGAGGTGTATGCTACCCTAGGTCAGGTTGGCAACGCTGAAATTCGAACTGAGAGAATTGGTAAGGCTGGTAGAAAAAGAAGAATGGGTATCAGACCTACAGTTCGAGGAACAGCCCAACATCCTGGTTCACATCCACACGGAGGAGGAGAGGGCAGGAGTGGAGTTGGAATGAAGCACCCAAAGACTGTTTATGGAAAGGCAGCTGTTGGAAAAACACGTAAAAGGAAAAAATATTCAGATAAGTTAATAGTAAAAAAGAGGAAACCAGGCAAACACGCCTAAAAAATAATATGTCAAGATCAGCTAAAAAAGGACCTTATGTAGACGAGAGAATCGCCAAAAGAGTAGCCAGCGGTATGGGCGAAAAAGGTAAGCCTATTAAAACATGGGCAAGAAACAGCCAAATTTCACCTGAGTTTGTAGGAAGATATTTCAGTGTTCATAACGGAAAAAACTTTATAGAGGTTTTTGTTACAGAAGATATGGTTGGACACAGATTGGGAGAGTTTTCGCCGACAAGAACTTTTAGAGGACACGGACAAGTCGTAAAAAGAATTATTGAAAAGACTTAAACTATTATGGAAATAAAATCAGTACAAAAATTTGTAAAAACATCGCCAAGAAAATTGCGTTTAGTGGCCGATTTGGCGAAAAAGATGACACCGGCTGACGCTATCGAAAGATTACCATTTTCAAGAAAGTTTGCAGCTGAACCCTTAATTAAAGCAATAAAAACTGCTGTTGCTAACGGTAAAGCAATGGGCGCAAAAGAAGAAAACTTAATTTTTAAAGAAATTCAAATCAATGAAGGACCAAGACTTAAGAGAGGTAGGCCGGCATCACGAGGTGTTTGGCATCCATACAAACGAAGAATGAGTCATATAAGGATTATTTTAGTCGAAAAGAAACAAAGACAAGAAGTAACAAAACCAAAAACTGAAACGAAAAAAGTAACGAAAAAAACAGCGAAAAAGGGAAATAAGAAGGAAATTAAAACAAAAAAATGAAACCAGAACGAAAATCAATAAAAGAAAGATGCCCTCTCGATTTAACACGATTTCCAAGAGAGGAACGTCCATTGAATCCTAATAGCCTATCTCCCTATGAACCAGTGAGAGGTAGGAGAGAGAGGCATATTGCGAAATGGCAAGAAATGAAAGGAAAAGCTAAATAGCTTTTATATAAAAATGGGACAAAAAATAAATCCAATAGGTTTTAGAACAGGCGTTTTTCTTCCATGGAAATCACGCTGGTTTGCTGACACAGGCAAGTATAAAGATTACCTAATAGAAGATATAAAAATAAGAAGAGCTCTTATGGAGAAGCTAAAATTGGCAGGGATTATTAGTGTTGAGATCGAAAGATTGCCAAAAAGTTTAGTCATAATTATGACTGTATCTAGGCCGGGTGTAGTCATAGGTAGGGGCGGAACTGGATTGGAAGATGTTAAAAAATTAATTATGAGCATAATTAAAAAGAACAGAAACGCTGAAGTAAAAGATCTAAAAATAGATTTACAGGTTAATGATATAAAAAATCCTGAAATATCAGCTCATTTAGTTGCCTCAAGAATTGTATTTGAATTGGAAAGAAGAATGCCTCACAGAAGAGTCATTACGAGAACAATGGACAGAGTCATGCAATCAGGAGCCGATGGTGTTAAGATAATTCTTTCCGGAAGAATAGGTGGAGCTGAAATTTCAAGAGTTGAAAAATATCACTTAGGATCTGTTCCAACCCAAACACTGAGAGCAAATATTGATTATGCTCAAATCCCCGCGCTTTTGAAGAAGGGATATGTTGGCGTAAAAGTTTATATTCACAAGAAGGAGGAAGAAAATGTTAGAGCCTAAGAAAAGAAAATTTAGAAAAGATTTTCGAGGGAGAAGAAAAGGGAAAGCTAACCGAGGTTCTTCAATTTCTTTTGGAGAATTTGGTTTAAAATGTCTTGGTCGAGGGTGGCTTTCGGCACGACAAATAGAAGCAGCCAGAAGAGCTATTACACATGCTTTAAAAAGAGGAGGAAAAGTATGGATAAGAGTTTTTCCTGATAAACCAGTTTCGTCAAGACCAGCAGGACAAAGAATGGGTGGAGGAAAAGGAGACATTGATCGTTATGTGGTCGTTGTTAAGCCGGGAAGAATTATATTTGAGATAGCAGGAGTAACAGAAGAATTGGCAAAGGTAGCTTTTAAAAGAGCTGCGGCAAAACTACCTTTTAAGGTAAAGTTTGTACGAAGAGAGGTATAAATATGAAAAAGAAAGAATTAAAAGAGATAAGAAGTAAAAAGATTATTGAGCTTGATAAACTCGTGGCTAAAAAGAAGCAAGAGAGTATAATAGCAAGCGCTAAAATGAAGACAGGACAAGAGAAGAAAATAAAGAAAGTTAAAAATCTAAAACACGAAATTGCTCAAATAATGACAATAATTAGAGAGAAGCAAATTCTGGAAAAGAAAGAGAAAAAGGAAGTTAAAAAAACAACTTCTAAGAAAGAGGAAACAAAATGAAAATATTTATAGGAAAAGTAATATCAACAAAAATGAACAAAACAGCAACTGTTTCGGTTGAGCGTGTCGTGGTTCACCCAATGTACAAAAAGAGATTTAAGAGAAATAAAAAATATCATGTTCATGATGAGGTTGGTGTTAAAGTTGGAGACACAGTGTCATTTGTTGCTTGTAAGCCAATAAGCAAGCTAAAAAAATGGAAGATTATTGAAACCGCTAGTAAGAAAAAGGAAGTCAAGAAACCAACTGCTAAGAAGGGGAAAACAAAATGATTCAAATGCGTAGCATATTAAAACCTGCCGATAATTCGGGCGCCAAGAAATTGGCTGTGATTGGAATTTCTCACCGAATTGGTAAAGTGGCAACGATTGGACATGTTGTAACTTGTATAGTTCATGAAGCTGATCCCAATGGAGCCGTTACTAATAGGGAAAAAGTAAAAGTTCTCATTGTTAGAACCAGAAAAGAAATAGGAAGAAAAGACGGTAGTTATATCAGGTTTGATGACAATGCAGGTGTAGTTATCGACAAAAACGGTTTACCAAAAGGAACAAGAATATTGGGACCGATTGCTAGAGAAATAAAAGAAATTGGTTATAACAAAATAGCATCTTTAGCGAGGGAGGTAGTCTAAATGTTGAAATTTAAAGTTGGGGACAATGTTAAGATTACAGCTGGAAAAGACAAAGGAAGAGAAGGAAAGATTGAAAAGATATTTTCAAAAGAGTCGAAAGCTTTGATTCCAGGAGTAAATATTTACAAGAAGCATGTAAAAGGGCAACAGGATCAAAAGGGGGGTATTTTTGAAATTCCTAGACCTTTGAATTTTGCCAAAATTGCGTTAGTTTGCCCGAAGTGCAAAAAAGTAACGCGTGTTGGTTTTAAAATAGTTGAAAAGAATAAATCTAGAGTTTGCAAGAAATGCAAAAAGGAAATAGATACAAAGTAAAATGTCACACGTAAACCTAAAAGAAAAATACGAAACAGAAATCTCTAAGCAATTAGAGAAAGAATTAAGTATTAAAAACAAAATGGCCATTCCTAGAGTAGAAAAGGTCGTTGTTAATATGGGAATCGGAGACTTAGTTAAAAATAAAGAAGGAACAAAAGCAATAAAGGCTGATTTAGCAATGATTATTGGACAAAAGCCTTCCGTTCGAGCAGCCAAAATATCTGTGGCAGGTTTTAATGTCAGAGAAGGGATGCCGGTAGGTTTAGCAGCAACATTAAGAGGTCAAAGAATGTATGATTTCTTAGAGAGGCTTTTTACAATTGTTCTTCCCAGATTAAGAGATTTTCGAGGATTGTCACAAAAAAGCTTTGATGGAAGTGGTAATTACACGATGGGCATTGTTGAGCACACGGTTTTTCCTGAAATTGATATAAATAAATCAGGTGCGCCACGAGGACTTGAAATAACAATTGTCACAAACACACAAGATATGGAAGAATCTAAAAAATTACTTATTTTAATGGGTATGCCGCTTGAAAAAGGAGAGGAGTCTGAAAAGTAATTATACTTACAGAAAAATATGGCTAAAACATCAAAAATAGAAAGAGAAAAAAAGAAATTAAAATACAAAGTTCGATACAGAAATAGGTGCAGACTTTGTGGAAGACCACGTGGTTATATGAGGAGATTTGGTCTTTGCAGATTGTGTTTCCGAGAACAAGCTCACAAGGGAAACCTGCCAGGAGTAAGAAAGGCAAGCTGGTAAAATGACAAACATTAATTATTCAATCGGAGATTTTTTAATCAGAATTAAGAACGCAACTCTTGCAAGGAAAAAAGAGTTTGAGGTTGATAATACAAAACTTATTGAAAGTGTTGCTGGTGTATTGAAAAAGGTGGGAATTTTAACAGAAGTTAAGAAAAAAGAAGGAAAATTAATAATAAAACCGGCATACAGGAAAAAAGAGCCAGTCCTTATGGATTTAAAGCTAGTATCTAGGCCTGGGCTAAGGATTTATATGAGCGCAGATGAGTTAGCCGCCGAAAGAGGACCGCATTTTTTCATCTTGTCGACCTCAAAAGGAGCCATGACTTCTTTTGACGCAATTAAGAAACGAATAGGTGGAGAAGTAATTGTAAAAATTTGGTAAATATGAGCAGAATAGGAAAACTACCAGTAACAATACCAGAAACAGTTGAAGTATCCGCTTCAAACGGGGTGATTATTGTTAAGGGCCCAAAAGGGGAACTCAAACGAGAATTTCCTCGAGACATCAAGATTGAACTTAAAGAAAATGAAGTGTTGGTTGCACCAAAAGGGGAAAGCAAAACGGCAAGAGCCATGCACGGTACATGGAGAGCCCTAATTGCCAATATGGTAAAAGGTGTATTAGAGGGCTGGTCCAAACAACTAGAACTTGTTGGAACAGGATACCGAGCAGAAGGATCAGAGAATAATTTAGTTTTGGCGATTGGCTATTCGCATCCAGTAGAGATGAAAGCACCAGAAGGAATCAAATTTAACATACAAAAAACATTAATTACTATTGAAGGAATAGATAAAGAGTTGGTTGGCCAAGTAGCCGCCAAGATTCGAGATATAAGACCACCCGAGCCATATAAAGGTAAAGGGATAAAATATATAGACGAAGTCGTAAGAAGGAAGCCTGGTAAGGCTGCGAAGGCACAGGGAGCAGCTGCATAATCAAATGAAAAACTATAAACAAAGAACACAAAGAAAGAAAAGAATGAGAAGAAGAATACTTATTTCTAACGAGCGACCAAGATTAACAGTCTTTAGGTCAAATAAGTACGTATACGCTCAAATTATTGACGACAGTAAGGGAAAAACAATTGTGGCCTACTCAAGCCAGGATTTACCAAAGACAAAGACAGCTAAAAGCGGAATAGAAATTGCGGGAATGGTGGGAGAAGCATTGGCTAAAAAGGCTGTGGCAAAGAAGATAAAGAAAGTAATTTTTGATAGGGGAGGGTATAAATATCATGGGAAAGTTAAAGCGATTGCAGAAGGAGCAAGAAAGGGAGGCTTAGAATTTTAATATGCAAAATAACTACAACAATCAGGTAAGGGAATTTGAAGAGACAGTTGTTCAAATAAATAGAATTTCTAAAAAAACAAAAGGTGGAAATCAAATGAGGTTTTCAGCATTGGTAGTAGTAGGAGACAGGAAGGGAAAGGTGGGAGCAGGATTTGCTAAAGCACCTGATGTAAGAAATGCGATTAGAAAAGCATTCTCTTCGGCTAAGAAAAAAATGAAGAAAGTGGCTCTTTCTGGAACGACTATCCCCTACTCTGTCACAGAAAAATTTTCTGCAGCAAAAGTTATTCTTAAACCAGCCCCGGCTGGTTCAGGTATTATTGCTGGAGGACCAATGAGGGTTGTTTTAGAAGCAGCTGGAATTAAGGATGCTGTTGGAAAAATATTGGGTACTAAAAATAAAATATCAAATGTTCACGCAACCTTGAAGGCTTTAGATACGATAACAAAATTGAGTGAAAGAAAAACTTATAGAAAATAACAATGACAACAAAACTAGAAAAAACAGTAACTAAAAGAAAAAAGAGAGTCGGAAGAGGATATGGCAGTGGTAAGGGTGGCCACACATCCGGACGTGGACAAAAGGGACAAAAATCAAGGAGTCATATCGGTATTCTTTTTGAGGGTATTAAGGTAAAAAAGTCTTTAATCAAGAGAATTCCGCTTAGAAGGGGAAAAGGAAAGTTTAAGGCAGGAAAGAAGCCCTTAATAGTGAATTTAGCCTATTTAAACGTGCTTCCAGCAGGAACAAAGGTTACTATAGAAAACCTCGCTAAAAACGGTGTGGTGAAGCGAGAAGATGCCTTAAGATACGGAGTAAAGATACTTGGGAACGGAAAATTAGAGAAAAAACTAACAATCGCCTTACCTATTTCAAAATCCGCAATTAAAATTGTGGAGAAAGCAGGTGGTAAGGTCATTAAGGAAAAAGAGGAATAAATGCTTGAACCAATTGCCCGATTTTTTACAAAAGCCTTAAAGTCAGCAGACATTCGGCGCAAACTTCTTATTACGCTCGCCATTCTTATTGCCTATCGTCTTGCCGCTCATATACCGGCAGCTGGAATTGACAGAAACTCCTTGCAAGCCTTGTTTTCAGGTAGCCAACTTCTTTCTCTTCTAGATGTCTTTTCAGGTGGAACTCTTGCAAACTTTTCAATTATGGCTTTAGGTCTTGGGCCTTATATTAATGCCTCAATTATTTTCCAGCTTTTGACTTTTGTGATTCCATCACTTGAGGAACTATCAAAAGAGGGAGAATATGGACAGGAAAAGATTAATAGATATACAAGGTTAGTAGCTGTTCCTTTAGCAGGAGTACAGTCTTTTGCCATGTACGCTTTATTGAAGGGGCAGGGCATAATTGGCACTCTTCCTCCAATTAATCTTATTGCTCTTGTATTGACGATGACTGCAGGAACTGTTTTTGCTGTTTGGTTGGGTGAACTAATTACCGAATATGGAATAAGCAATGGAATTTCCTTTTTGATTTTTGCTGGAATTGTGGCAAGACTACCAGTAACACTGGGACAGACAGCTTCGGTATACAGTTCAGCTGATTTGTTCAAAATGCTAATTTTCCTAGCTGCGTCAATAATAATTGTTGGCTTAATTGTCTTTATGAATGAGGCAACAAGGCAAATTCCAATTAGTTATGCTAGGCGTGTAAATAAAGCGTCAGCCTCTTCTTCGTATCTCCCCCTTAGGCTTAACCAGGCCGGAGTAATTCCGATCATCTTTGCTGTTTCTTTAGTGTTATTGCCTTCATTATTGAGTCAGGGTTTAAGTGGGTCAAGCAATCCCCAACTTGCTCAGTTCGCTACGCGACTATCTCAGGCATTTAACCCACAAACTCTTCTTTATAATATCTTTTACTTTTTACTTGTTTTTGGATTTACATATTTTTATACAGCAATTGTATTCAGTCCCGAAAAGATTTCTGAAAATTTACAAAAAAATGGAGGATTTATTCCTGGTATTAGACCTGGATCTCAGACGACTAAATATCTTTCTGGAGTTTTAAGTAAGATTACTTTGGTGGGTGCCACCTTTTTGGGCTTGATTGCTGTTTTGCCTTCCTTCTTCCAAAATGCTGTTGGTGTTGCCAATTTGGCAATAGGTGGTACAGGAATATTAATTATTGTTTCTGTCGTTTTAGAATTTACACGCGAGATCGAATCTCAATTAGTTATGAAAAGATATGAAGGGTTTTTAAGATGAACATATTAGTAATGGGGGCACTGGGCTCGGGTAAGGGAACTCAGGCAAGAATTATTGCCAAAAAGTTAAACTTATTTTATTTCGAAGCAGGTAAGTTTCTTCGAAATCTTGCCAAAACGAATGCCGCTATTGACGAAAGAATAAACAAACGAGGAGAGCTTCTCCCCGATGACGAAATGTTTTCTCTTTTAACAACCCACCTAGAAAAGGAAAATCCTTCCAGGGAGAATTTGTTACTAGAGGGGTATCCCCGCTCGATTAAGCAATATGAGATGTTGAAGGAATGGTTGGCAGAAAAATCAGTAGAAATAGATAGTGTGATTTTTCTAGAAATTAGCGAAAAAGAAATTTTAAAAAGAACTTCATCGCGAAGAGTAGATAAAGAGTCAGGAAAAATATATAACTTGGTGACGAACCCTCCAGGTTCAGAGATTGACATAAATAATTTATATCAACGACCTGATGACAAACCCGAAGCAATCAAAAAAAGACTGGGTTGGTTTAAAGAAAGCGTTTTGCCTTTGATTGAAGTTTTTGAAAAAGAGGGGGTTTTAGAAAAAATTGATGGAGAGCGCCCAATCAAAGTAATAACAGAAGATATTTTAACTAAACTAGAAAGAATTAATAAAACAAATGAATAAAACAATCACTATTAAAACCGATTCCGATATGAAAAAAATGAAAGAAGGCGGAGAAAAGCTTGCAAGAGTGAAGAAGGTTTTGGCGGATAAGACAAAAGTAGGAGTTAATGCGGCGGAAATAGAGGAGCTTGCCTGCGAACTTATTAAAAAAGAAGGCGGTAAACCTTCTTTTAAAATGGTGCCTAGTTATCATTGGGCAACTTGCGTGAATGTTAATGAGGGAATTGTACACGGAATTCCTAAAAAAAGTCTTGTTTTCAAAAAAGGAGATATTGTGAGTATTGATTTAGGTATTTTCTATAAGGGATTTCACAATGATACTTCAATTTCCGTAGCTATTTCGCCATCAAAAGAAACAGAGAAATTTATGAAAGCTGGGGAAAAAGCCCTAGAGAAAGCTATTGCCCAAGCTATTCAGGGAAATAGAATATATGATATTTCAAAGGCAATGGAAGATACCCTTAAAGACAATAACCTTGAGCCTATGAGGACTCTAGTTGGGCATGGAATAGGGAGAGAGTTACATGAATACCCACAAATCCCCTGCTTTGTTTCGACGAAGAGAGAAAATACGCCACTAATACCTGAAGGAGCCACGTTTGCGATTGAGGTAATGTACACAATAGGCTCGCCTGAGATCGAAATAGAGGAAGATGGTTGGACAATCAAGGTCAAGAGTGATAAAATATCTGGACTTTTCGAAGAGACCGTCGCTATCTCAAGCAACGGTCCTATTGTTTTGACGAAAATCAATTAATTAAGCAAGAAACGGCACTTATGACAAAAGAAGAGACAGTTCAAATCAATGGAGTAGTAACAGAAGCATTGCCAAACACAATGTTTAGAGTTGACCTTGTTGATGAAAGGAAAGTATTAACGACCTTAAAGGGAAAAATGAGAAGAAGGTATGTTAGAATTTTCCCTGGAGACAAAGTAAAAGTAGAAATGACACGCTACGACAAAGAACGAGGAAGAATCGTCTACAAATATTAGGTTTATAGTTTAATTTTAATAAAAAATAAAAATGAAAGTTAATTCGTCAATAAAAAAAAGATGCAGAAATTGCAAGATAGTTAGACGTAAGGGTGTCCTTTATGTTATTTGCAGTAATCCTAGGCATAAACAACGCCAAGGGTAATAAATTTATAAAAATAAAAAATGGCTAGAATATCAGGAGTAGAACTAGAAGACAAATTAAAGGTAGACTATGCATTGACTAAAATCAAAGGCATAGGTTGGGCTTTGTCTACAAAGATATTAGATTCTCTAAAAATTGATCATACAAAAAAAGTTAAAGATCTAACTTCTGAAGAAATAACCAAGATTGTTTCTAAGATGGAAAAGCATCCCACAGAGGGTGATTTAATGAGAAAGGTAAGAGAGGACATTGCAAGATTGAGAGCAACAGGTTGTTACAAAGGAGTTAGGCACGCAAGAGGCTTGCCAGTTAGAGGGCAAAGAACAAAAACAAATGCAAGAACTAAAAGAGGAAAGAGAAAAACAGTAGGAGCATTTAAGAAAGAGGAACTTTCTAAGACACAACCAAAACAAGCGGAGGGTAAATAATGGCAGCAAAAAAAAGAACAGTAAGTTCAGGAAAAATCTACATAGCAGCGTCTTTCAACAACACCTTAATAACGGTGACTGATGAAAATGGTGGAGTAATATGTTGGGGATCAGCTGGAGCCGCGGGTTTTAAAGGAACAAGAAAGTCTACCCCTTATGCGGCAACGACAGCTGTTGAAAAAGTAATAAATGAAGCCAAGGAAAAGTATGATTTAAAAGAAGTTGAAATTTATGTAAAAGGACCAGGACCAGGACGAGATGCGGCACTAAGAGCTATAAAGGCAGCGAAAATTAGAATTTCTTTAATCGCTGATATTACTCCTATTCCGCATAATGGACCAAGGCAGAAAAAGAAAAGGAGAGTATAAAAAATGGCAAGATATACAGGACCAAAAGACAGGCTAAGCAGGAGTGAGGGATTTGACCTTTTTGGAAAAGGGGCTAAACTTACACGTCTGGCTATACCCCCCGGGGTACACGGGCCTAAAGGATCAAGAAGAAGACCTTCTCGATACAGATTGCAATTAAGAGAAAAACAAAAGGTAAGAAGACTATACGGAGTAATGGAAAAACAATTTAAGGGATATATTGAAAAATCCTTAAAGTCTAGAGGAAACTCAGCCGAAGTTCTTTTGTCTCTTTTAGAGCGAAGACTAGACAATGTTGTTTTTAGATTGCATTTTGCGCCAACGAGACCAGCCGCAAGGCAGCTAGTTTCTCATAGGCAAGTATTAATTGATGGCAAGAAGGTAAACATCCCTTCTTATCAAGTAAAACCGGGCGAAATAATTACATTGACACCAACAGCAATGGAAATTCCAGCTATTAAAAAATTACTAGAAACAAAAAAATTAAGCATACCTGACTGGCTTGCTAGAAAAGCAATAGTCGGAAAGGTCAAAAGATTGCCAGTAGTAGACGATATTTCTGAGCCGATTTCGACTCAGGATATCATTGAGTTCTACTCAAGATAGTGGGAGGTGATTATAGTGAATGAACTAATATTTGAAATAAAAAAAGAAGGAAAAAAAGATAATTACGGAAAATTTATAATTTCCCCTTTGGCTCGAGGGTATGGAAATACCTTGGGTAATTCATTGCGAAGAGTGTTATTAACTGATCTTCCAGGAGCAGCGATTACGTCTGTTCGAATAAATGGTGTAAAACATCAGTTTTCAACTCTAAAAGGAATGAAGCAAGATATAGTTGAATTTATACTTAATCTTAAAAAGGTGAGATTTGCTTACGATTCAGATAAGGTTGTTAATGCCACACTTTCAGTAAAAGGACCAGGTGAAGTAAAAGCAAAAGACATAAAAGTCCCAGCAAACATTCGAGTGGCCAATCCAGAACTAGTTTTAGCTCTTCTAAACAAAGGTACAAAACTTGATGTCAAAATAAAAATAGAATCAGGAATAGGTTACCAAGCTGTAGATGAGTCAAGTAAAACTGGAATTGGGTTAATTCCATTAGATGCTTCATTTTCTCCTGTTTTGAGAGTTAACTACAAAATTGAAGAAACGCGTGTAGGTAGATTTACAAATTATGACAAATTGATTTTAGAGATTTGGACTGATGGAACAATGAATCCTACTGATGCTTTGAAGAAAGCTTCAAAAATATTAATAGCGTACTTTAATCAAATAGTAACTCCAAGAAAGGTAAAGAAAGAAGTGGAAAAAGTAGACGACGGATTAGGAGCAGTAGGAAATCTTTCAGTTGAAGAAATTGCCCTACCAACGAGAGTGGCAAACGCCCTCGTAAAGGCAGGTTTTGAAACGGTTGAAGCTTTAGTTAAGGCAAAAAGAGCAGATTTAGTCAAAGTAAGAAATCTTGGAGAGAAATCTATAAAGATTATTGACGCAGCTCTAGCCGAAAAAAACGTAAGGCTGGAAATGTAAACCGTTTGGGAGAATTTCAAAATGAAAAAAAGAGTATATGGTCGTAAATTGTCTCGAGAGAGAGACACTAGACGAGCGCTTTTCAGAGCATTGATAAGAGCGCTGGTTAAATATGACAAAATAACAACAACTAAAGCAAAAGCAAAAGCCATTCAAGGTGATGTGGATAAATTGGTAAATTTAGCCAAAAATAGCTCAGTTCAATCACAGCGACGTTTGTTTGCTTCTTTAGGAAACGACAAAATAACAACAAAAGCTCTTGCGGGAAGAATTGCTCCTGCGTTTGGAGAAAGAAAGGGTGGGTATACAAGAATAATTAATCTTCCCAGAAGAAGAGGAGATGCGGCTGAAATAGTAAGAATCGAATGGGTAAAACCAATTCCTGTAAAGGAAGAAAAAAAGGAAGTAACCAAAACTAAAACGAAAACAAAGAAAACAACAGCAAGTAAAAAGAAAGAAACTGTTAAAAAAACTAAAACAACAGCAAAAACTAGCAAAAAGAAATGAAAACCTATCAACCAAAACATAAGGACATAGCAAGAGATTGGCACATGATTGATGCTGATGATGAAATATTAGGTAGAATGTCTACAAAAATTACAACCCTATTGATGGGCAAACATAAACCTACATACTCAAACCACATGGACATGGGTGATTATGTCGTAGTTGTTAATGCTCAAAAAGTAAAAGTAACAGGCAAGAAAAGAGAGCAAAAGGTTTACAGAAATCATTCAGGATACCCTGGTGGTTTTAAGGAAGTATCTTTTGAGAAAATGATAACAGAACATCCAGAACGCGTAATTGAACTTGCAGTTTCAAGAATGTTGCCAAATAATAGACTGAGACAAAAAAGAATGAGAAGGTTAAAAGTATATGCGGGGGCAAAGCATGAATTTAACAGCAAGTTTGAAACAGAAAAGAAAGAAAAATAAATGCCAAAAAAGAAAAAAATAGATTACACATATGCAGTCGGACGAAGAAGGACTGCCTCAGCTAGAGTAAGACTCTTTAAAGGAAAGGGTAAAAGTATAGTTAATGACACCCCAATAGAAAAATATTTCCCAGGTGCAATATATAAGAATGCTTACACAAAGCCTTTTGAATTAACTGAAACCTTAGGTAAATATTATGTAACAGTCAGAGTGGTTGGCGGAGGAAGCAAGGGGCAACTTGGTGCCACTGTTCACGGGATTGCACGAGCTTTGTCAAAACTAGACACAGAAACATTAAGACCTCCTCTCAAGAAGGCAGGGCTTTTAACTAGGGATCCAAGAAAAAGAGAGCGCCGAAAAGTTGGTATGGGTGGAAAAGCGAGAAGAAAAAGACAGTCTCCAAAGAGATAGATAGAATTAAACTTATTTTAAATTTAAGAAAGTCTCTCAATGCTTCCTAGAACATCAACAGGAAAAGTACTTTATTGTTTTTGTATGATACAGGCACCAGCAAGCAGCTCAAACTTCATACGTAATTATACCTCTCTGGTCTAGTCCAAGGCTATGATATAATTCCATCTATGTCCAGTAAGGCAAAAATAATTCTTCCAAAAGGCACAAAAATACCTGACCATGTTGCTATTATTCCTGACGGGAATCGTCGTTGGGCGAGAGCGAGAGGAATGCATACATTGAAGGGACATAAAGCTGGATTTGATAGGGCTGTCGAAATTGGTCGTGTAGCTAGGGAGTGGGGAATTCACACAGTGACGCTTTGGGGTTTTTCAACTGAAAACTGGGACAGAACAAAAGAAGAAATAAGTTATCTGATGAAACTTTATGAGAAGTTGATAGATGACTATTTAAAAGAAGCAAAAGAAAACAAAGTAAGAATCATTCATTTGGGTAGAAAAGACAGGCTTCCCAAAATTCTTATTAAGAAAATAGCTGAAGCAGAAAAAGAAACAAAAAATAACAAAAAATTCATCATGAATATTGCCTTAGATTATGGTGGGCATGACGACATCATGCGTGCAATACAAGGAATAATTAAAGACAATGTAAAAGTAGAAAACGTTAACAAGAAACTTATTGAGAAGTATCTGGACACAAAAGGACAGCCATATCCATACGTTGATTTAATGATTAGGACTTCGGGAGAACAGAGAACAAGTGGTTTCTTGCTTTGGCAATCTGAATACAATGAATTTTATTGGGAAAATGATCATTTTCCTGGATTCACACCTGAAAAATTTAAAGAAGCAATCTTGGATTATTCAAGAAGAAGAAGGAGATTTGGAGGGAATGATGCAATTGAGCATGTAGATTTCAGACCAGAAGTTACTGCAAATTTGGAACTTGCTTGGTGGAGATTGAGAAATATACCGGAAGGAACACGATTTAGGGAGTATGCAGTCAAACACTTAAGAGAGCAATATGGTCTTTCCAAATCATTAGCAAAAGAGGGTGCCAAATATATGGCCAAAGCTCTAGTTCACCGGAAAGAGGGTAATTGGGAAAAAGCACAAAAACCACTGAGAGATTTTTACAAATTAATAAAAAGCGAATTAAAGTTAGCTTTTGAACCAGCTCTTGCTGCTTCCCTAGAGGTTAAATTATGGAGAGAGATGGGTAATAAAGAAAGCATTGAGGCAGCTAGCGATGTGGAAGAAATAACCAAAGAATTTTATGCTGAGGTGTATAGAATTTCTCTTTTTCAGGCTGCCAAGGCAGCTCATTTGAGAGTGATGGCGAAAGTTGAAAGAAATCTTGCCGAAAAAGGATTGGGAGAAAAGCATTGGGACAGAGCAGAAGATTATCTAGAGAAGTTTTATGCGGCCCTTAAAGAACGCGTTGCTTAATTTCTTGTCGGAGAGCCGAGAATCGAACTCGGGCCGAACGGCCCCCAGCCGCTCATTCTACCACTAAACTACTCTCCGGAATCGCTATATTCTAACATATAATAGATTTGCGTTTTATTTGGGAGTATGATAAAAAAATACAATGGCAAGAAAAAAGAGAAAAGAAGTCAAGAAAGCCGAAAGGAAAGAGGGAGCCTCACAAAAGCTTCAAGCGGTTAAAATTGCCATGGATCAAATTGAAAAACAATACGGTAAAGGCTCCATAATGAGATTAGGAGGAAATGCGGAAGATAGATTAAAGGTTGCTGTTATTCCCACAGGATCAATTGCTGTTGATATAGCCCTAGGTGTTGGTGGTTTACCAAAAGGTAGGATAGTTGAAATTTATGGACCGGAAGCATCCGGAAAAACAAGCTTGGCGCTACATGTTATTGCTGAGGCACAAAAACATGGTGGGCAAGTTGCCTTTGTTGATGCTGAGCACGGATTAGATCCCGCTCGCGCGGAAACAATAGGTGTTAACTTAGATGATCTTTTAATGTCTCAACCAGACACTGGTGAACAGGCATTAGAAATTACAGAAACATTAATTCGCTCTGGTGCATTAGATGTTATTGTGGTGGATTCAGTAGCCGCATTGGTGCCAAGAGCAGAACTTGAGGGAGAAATGGGAGACGCAGTGATGGGATTGCAGGCCCGTCTTATGAGTCAGGCTTTAAGGAAGTTAACGGGAGCAATATCGAAGTCTAAAACAATTCTAATTTTTACAAATCAAATAAGGCAAAAAATTGGTATTATGTTTGGGAATCCTGAAACCACTCCTGGAGGACTTGCGCTTAAATTTTATTCTTCTGTGAGAATAGATTTACGTAGAATAGAAGTTTTAAAAGATGGAGACTTGGTAATTGGCTCAAGACATCGCGCCAGAATAGTCAAAAATAAAGTAGCTCCCCCATTAAGAGTTGCTGAATTTGATATTATGAACGACGAAGGAATTTCTAAGTCAGGTGGATTATTGGATGTTGCTGTAGATCTGGGATTAATTAATAAAAGTGGATCTTTCTTTAATTATGATGGAAAAGTAATTGCTCAAGGAAGAGAGGGAACAAAGAAGGCTATTAAAGAGAACAAGAAGTTCGCAGCTGAGCTTGAGAAGAAAATAAGAGAGATTGTTGCCTCTGGTAAAAAAATCCCCACGGAAATAGGAGAAGAAAAAGGCGAATAACTTCGTGCCGATAATCACAGACCTCAAACCTCAAAGAAACAAGAAAAGAGTAAATGTTTACCTAGACGATAAGTTTTCTTTTGGTATTGATCTAGAAAATTTGTTGAGATACAACCTCAAAATAGGCAATGAATATTCAGAAACAGATATCAAAGAACTTATCAAAAAAGCCGAATTTCAAAAAACTTATGACAAGATTGTTAGATATGCAACGTTAAGACCAAGAAGTAGGCGAGAGATTGAAATGTGGCTTAGAAAATATAGGGTACACGAAAGTATTCACGATGAGTTGTTTAATAAATTAAAGCGATTGGAATTACTAGATGATACGAAATTTGCTTCATGGTGGGTTGATCAGCGAATGTCCTTCCGACCACGAGGAAAAAGGGCTTTAATGGCAGAATTGAGGCAAAAAGGAGTAAAACAAGAAACAATAAAAGAGGTATTGGAGGTAACAGACATAGATGAAACAAAGGTGGCCAAAGACTTAATAAAAAAATATCAATACAAATGGGAAAGATTTCCTAAGGGGGAAAAAAGAAAAAAAATGAGCAGTTATTTAGCCAGAAAAGGATTTGGGTGGGAGATTATTAAGCAGGCTATCTCAGATTGATTAATCTTTCATATAAAGGTAAAATACAAGCAGGAAAAGGAAATATGGCAAAAGGAACCAACATAATTTCTTCTGCAATCAAAATCTTTAAATAAGGTTCTGACTTCTTTTTCCTCTAATTAATTATAAATATGACAAAAGATGATTTAAAAGTTCTCGTTGAAGATTTAAGAAAACAACGTGCTTCTTTAGAAAAGAAAGAAAAAATAATCAAAGAACGAAGTGAGGAATTAACTACTCGCCTCGAAAGAGCTTCTAAGACAACCGTCGAAGAAGCAAAGAAAGTTCTTCTAGATGAAGTTCAGCGAGATATTGCTTCTGACGTGGCCAAGAAAATCAGAACAGCCGAAGAAAGAGTTAAGCTGGAGTCTCAAGCCAAAGCGGCTGAGATACTTGCTGACGCAATGAAGCATGGCGCCACGGATTACGTAGCTGAATATACAGTATCAACCGTTTACGTGCCAAATGAAGAGGTTAAGGGAAGGATTATAGGTAAAGAGGGAAGAAATATTCGAGCTTTTGAACGAGCTACTGGTGTAGAGATAGAGTTAGATGATTCTAATGAAATCAAGCTATCTTCTTTCGACTCCATAAGGAGAGAGGTCGGCAGGCGATCACTGGAGCGTCTTATTAAAGATGCGAGAATACAACCCTCAAGAATTGAAGAAGTAGTAAAACAAGTCCAAGAACAAATGGAACAAGTATTACTTGAAGAAGGAAAAACAATTGCTGAAAAATGTGGTGTCTTTAATTTTCCTGTGGAAATCCTAAATCTTATTGGTCGATTTAAATTTAGGACTTCTTATGGTCAAAATTTAGGAATACACACAATTGAAGAAACAAAAATAGGTATATCGATCGCTAATGAATTAGGTATTAACGTTGAAACAGTAAGAATGGGTTGCTTGCTTCATGATATAGGTAAGGTAATAACAGAAGAAGAAGGAACGCACGTTGAAGTTGGTGTTTCAGCACTAAAGAAACACGGATTTTCTAAAGAAGTAATTGCAACCGTCGCTGAACATCACGAAGATAAGCCGTTTTCTTCAATAGAGTCTGTAGTAGTTTGGATAGCAGATGCAATTTCCGGATCTCGACCCGGTGCTCGTTATGAACCACACGAGACCTATGTTAAAAGAATGAGTAAGATAGAAGAAATTGCCGGCAGCTTTGCTGGAGTGGAAACTGTCTATGCTTTTCAAGCCGGAAGAGATGTTCGCGTAATTGTTAACCCAGAAGAAGTTGACGATGATAAATTAACAGTTTTATCTAGAGAGATTGCCAAAAGATTAGAAAAAGAAGCAGAATATGCTGGACAAATTAAAGTGACAGCTATCAGAGAATTAAGAGTTTCTGAGACAACAGCCGCAAAATAAGATTTAAGCAGTAAGAAATCCCCAAATAAATATGCAAGAAAAAGGTGAACCCTTAGAATATCCCAAAGACTTGACATTATTGGGTACTTACACTATTCTTTGAATCGTAAAATGACAAAGCGACAATTAATTGATCTTGTTGCCAGAAAAGCGCATCTAACCAAAAGAGGTGCCAACGAAGCGGTTGATGTATTTCTTAATGAAATAGGTCGCGTTCTTTCCAAGGGTGAGAAAGTAGTTCTTTCTGGTTTTGGAACATTTAGAGTTATTAACATGAAGGGAAAGACAGTTAAAATTCCTGGAACCGAAAAATTAGTAACCATTAAACCCCATCGATCTCCTCGCTTCACTCCAGGCAAGAAACTTAAGAGACAAGTGCTGCGCTAAAAATTAAGCAATAGCTTTAAGTAATTCGTGCTCAAATGTTATACTCTGACAAGATGGATAAGGCAATAATCGTTGATCATTTAGTTAAAAACTTCGAAGTGGTAGAAAGAAAGAAAGGGATTACTGGTGTAATTTCTTCATTCGTGTCACCCAAGAAGAAAACAGTAAGAGCATTAAGAGAAATTTCTTTTTCCATAAAACCGGGAGAATTGGTTGCTTTTATTGGCCCAAATGGTGCAGGAAAAACAACAACCTTAAAAGTATTGTCGGGATTGCTTTACCCCACGTCCGGTTTTACCCAAGTATTAGGATTTGATCCTTGGAAAAGAAATCCTAAATTTTTAAAGGATATATCTTTAGTCATGGGTCAAAAAAACCAATTATGGTGGGATTTACCAGCCATTGAAACTTTGGAGCTGAACAAAGCGATATATGAAATTCCTGAAAGGACATACAAAGAATCTTTGAATGAGCTGGTAAACATGCTGGATGTTAAGAAGCTTTTAAATATTCAAGTAAGACGTCTCTCGTTGGGACAAAGAATGAGGTTGGAGTTAGTGGCTGCTTTAATTCACAAACCCAAAATGCTTTTTCTCGATGAACCAACCATCGGACTAGACGTTGTCGCTCAAGCTAGGATGCGGGATTTTATTTTTGAATACAACAAACAGCAAGGAGCAACCATATTATTAACATCGCACAATATGGATGATGTTATTAATTTGGCAAAAAGAGTAATAGTTATTGATAAAGGTAAAATTCTTTTTGATGGAGATTTAAGGGAATTGGTTAGTCGTTACGCAAAGGAAAAAATTATTAAGGTCTATCTTTCGAAAGAATCTGACATTAAACAACTTGAGAAGATAGGTAAGGTAAAAAAAATTGATTTTCCACAAGCTGTTTTGGTTGTACCTCGAGCAACGGCTGCCGCTGCAGCAGCTGAGCTACTTCATCATTTTCCTGTTGCCGACCTTACTATAGAGGAGGAGCCGGTAGACGAAATAATCAGGAAAGTGTTTAGTGGAGAAGTTAAGGTTGCTAAAATGAAATGAAAAAATATTTTTCTATTTTTAAAATTTCCTTTGCCCAAGAATTTGCCTACAGAGTAAATTTTATTATGTGGAGGGTAAGAAATGTTCTTCAGATATTGTTGGTGTTTTTTCTTTGGAGTGCTGTTTATACCAATCCTCAAACAGAACTATTTGGATACAATCGAGAAAAAATATTAACTTACGTTTTTGGAATATTTATTCTTCGTGCTTTAGTTTTGTCTTCGGGGTCTGTTGATATTGCTGGTGAAATCGCTAGAGGAGATTTGACGAATTATTTATTAAAACCGATAAATTACATTAAATATTGGTTTACTCGAGGTATTTCTAGTAAAGTTCTAAATCTAGGTTTTGCCACTGTTGAGATCTTAATTTTATATTTTTTCTTAAAGCCCGAGTTTTTTATCCAAACCAATCCCCTTCAGTTGTTGTTTTTCCTGAGCGCTGTTATTTTAGCTGTGGTGATGTTTTTCAGTCTCTTGGTCTTGGTTAATTTCATAACATTTTGGTTACCAGAAGGAGGATGGGCTTCTCAGTTTTTAATTATCGTTATTTTTACAGAATTTTTATCAGGGGCTGTTTTCCCAATCGATATTTTGCCACAAACAATTCAGAATATTTTATATTCTTTGCCCTTTCCGTATCTTTTATTTTTTCCACTCCAGATATATCTAGGCAAATTATCAACACAAGCGACACTACAGGGTTTGGCTATTTCAGGAATGTGGATGACGGTTTTGATTGTTGCTATGAGAAGGATGTGGGCGAGTGGTATTAAAAAGTATTCTGCTGTCGGTCGATGAAAAAATTTACTTATTATTTTAAAGTTTGGTGGATGATGAGCAAAAATTCATTTCTTACTATGCTTAATCATAGGATTGGCGTTTTTGTTTTTATGACGGGAAAAATACTGAGATTTGTCTTTTTCGGAGTATTTATCTACTTTTTGCTTTCTAAAATAGACACGCTTGCTGGATATTCTTTTCATCAAACACTTTTTTTCTTTTTAACATTTAATTTAATTGATGTTATTTCCCAATTTTTATATCGGGAAGCATATCGATTTAGAGGACTAATTGTTACGGGTAATTTTGATCTTGTTTTAATCAAGCCAATCAATGCTTTATTTCGGTCATTAATGGGAGGAGCAGACATATTAGATTTCTTTACGATTCCTCCGCTAATAGGGATTATTTGCTATGTTGGTATTCAACTTGGTCCAACAACAGGGCAGGTGATTTTATATATACTACTTGTTTTAAATGGTCTTGTAATCGCAACTGCTTTTCATATTGCCGTTTTGTCGATGGGGATTATCACCTTAGAGATAGATCACACAATTATGATTTACAGAGACTTAACAAACTTGGGGAAACTGCCAATAGACATATATAAGCAGCCAATAAAAGGCATTCTTACTTATTTAATTCCAGTAGGAACAATGATTACCCTACCAGCAAAGGTAATCATGGGTTTGGTAACACCAATAAGTATTGCTGCATCATTTGCCCTTGGTGTTTTAATGATAGTACTCTCTCTCAAGTTTTGGAATCTGGCGTTGAAGAAATATACAAGCGCATCTAGTTAGAGATTGTCAGCAACAATAAAAATGAATAAATTACTAGTCATATGTGGCCCAACAGCTACAGGAAAAACTAAGTTAGCATTTCGTTTAGCGAAAGAGTTAACTGTAGGAAAGAAGACCCTTGACCTAGAAGGCGAATTAGTGTCGGCTGATTCAAGACAAGTTTATAAAGGACTAGATATTGGAACAGGTAAAGATATTCCTAAAAATGCGAAATTTAAACTGGCCAAAAACAAGCAAGGTAAAGATTTGGGTGTCTATTACGAGGTGGGTAAAACAAAAATTTGGGGCTGTGATCTTGTTGATCCGAAGCAGGAATTTAGTGTGGCTCACTACGTTAATGTTGTTGACGAAATAATTAAAGATATATGGGCTAGAGACAAGTTGCCGATTTTAGTGGGAGGTACAGGACTATATATAAAGGCAATTGTTGAAGGTATTCCAACAATTGTTATTCCCAAAAATACTCGCTTAAGAAAATCTTTGGAAAAAATGAAAAGGGCGGAGCTTTTTGAAAGACTGGCGAAGATAGATCCCATGAAAGCTGCGGCCATGAACTACTCAGACAAGAGAAATCCAAGAAGATTAGTACGTGCCATTGAGATCGGTCAATGGAAATTAAAAAATGAACTAAAGAAAGATGTTTCAAGGGAAGACCTTTCTGTTCTCACAATTGGATTAAGGACAGACAAAAAGCTATTGGCAGAAAGAATTAGCAAAAGGGTTGATAGTAGAGTCAAAATGGGGTTGGAAAAAGAAATTAAAGGACTTCTTAAGAATGGCGTTACATGGAGACATCAATCAATGAACTCTTTGGGGTATAGGCAATGGAAAGCTTTTCTAGGAAAACACAAAGCTAAAAAATATTCTGTTTTAGAAACAAATAGAGACAGAAAAACAGTTATTGAAAAATGGGAGAGGGAAGAGAATCAGTATTCTAAAAAGCAAATGACTTGGTTTAGGCGTAACAAGAAAATAAATTGGTTTGACATTGCCAAGCGCGGATGGCAAAAAAATGTGGTAAAATTGGCCAAAGAATGGTATAAGAGTGAAGGAGATTTAACTAACAATGCCAAAAAAGATTGAAATTTCACACAAGACAATAATATTTACAATTTTATTTCTAATTATGCTTGCCCTCTTGTATTTTATTAGAGATATTATTTTGCAATTTTTCGTTGCTCTTCTTATTATGACTATCTTGAACCCCCTGGTGGTTAGATTCTCAAAGTTCAAAATTCCCAGAGCTGTTTCGATTATTGTTGTTTACGTTTTAACTCTGGGTATTGTTGGTGTTGTTTTAGCGGGGATAATTCCTCCACTTGTTGATCAAACAACGACCTTTGTAAACAACCTTCCTGAATATATAGAAGACTTAGCCATACCAAACGCAGTTGTTGAGCCAGTCGTTAACCAGCTTTTCTCGACTCTAGGAGAACTACCCACACAGGCGGCCAAAGCAACAATATCTGTTTTTTCGAACTTATTTAATGTCATTCTGGTGTTAATTTTCGCTTTTTATCTTCTTATGTCGAGAGGCAAGCAGGACGAGCAATTAACTATGTATTTTGGTAAAGAGAGAGGTAAAAAAGTAGCTAAAACGATAGACATGCTCGAAATTAAGCTTGGTGGGTGGGCAAGGGGACAATTAACCCTAATGTTCCTTATTGGTTTGATTACATATATAGGATTGAGACTTTTGGGAATTCCCTATGCATTACCATTGGCTATATTGGCTGGGTTTTTTGAAATGATTCCTTATGTCGGTCCCTTAATGGCAGCCATTCCTGCCGTGATTATTGGTTTTAGTATTTCACCATTAATTGGAATCGCAACTACAGCCTTGGCTTTTCTAATTCAGCAGTTTGAAAATTATTTAATTGTTCCAAAGGTGATGGAAAAATCAGTGGGAGTTAGCCCAATCGTTATTTTGCTTGCTTTAGCAATAGGTTTAAGAATTGCTGGTGCTATGGGCGCCTTAATCTCTGTACCTATTTTCATAACGGCACAGGTAATTGTGAAAGAATTTGTAAATTCTAAGTAATCGCCCCAAAATAGAAAAAACACTTCTTTTTTGATATAATGGTCCCACTCTGGAGGAAGGACAATTGCTCTTTACTGCGTAAAGCTATAGAGAGAGGAAAGTCCAGGCTGCAGGAAACAGGGTGCGCAGTGTAAGCTGTGACGGGTAACCGCTAGTCAGAGCCACAGAGACTACGACTCACCCCAATCTGTATAAGAAAGGGGAAGAGGGTGAAAAGAGGCAATCCTCCCCGCAGCAACCTCCGATAGGGACGCCATTAGGTGTTTCCCCGATTCGTCTTTTGACGAAGCGTTCCAAGGTGAGGGCCTAGATAGATAATTGTCTAAAACAGAACCTGGCTTACCACCCTCCAGAGTATAGAGTAACCGACCGCATGGTCGGTTTTTCTATGGCTATTTTATGTGATTTAAAGGTAATCAGTTTTCTGCCTGTCCTTGACTTTTGCGTGAAAAATCACACACAATTAACTCAGACAGAAAGAAGGGGGTGATAACTTTGGAAGCATTATCAACATGGCAGACTGCATTAATTGGCTCTTGGGGCCAAGTATGGATTTCCTTTTTAGGAATTATTCCTAACATATTGGGTGCAATTGTAATTTTTGCCGTTGGCTTAGTATTGGCATTTTGGGCAAAGCGTCTAATCGTAGAATTTCTAAAGCTTGTTCGTTTTGAAAAACTTACAAAGACAGCAGGAATCGATCGCTATCTCAAAAAAGCAGATTTCAAACTATCCCTCGTTGAATTACTGGGAACAGTAGTTGAGTGGATCGTTATTTTAATTTTCTTCTTGGCAGTAGTCGATATTCTAGGGTTAAGTGCTGTATCAATTGTTTTGGCAAACGTATTGGGATATATTCCTAACGTTTTCGCCGCAGCATTAATAATCGCCGCTGGATACATGATTGCTGGAATAGTAGAAGGATTGGTACGAGGTGCTTTGGTTTCTATCGATCACGATATTGCCAAACCAACAAGCAAATTTGCTCGCTGGATTATTATGGTGATTGCCTTTTTTGCTGCAATTGATCAACTTCAAATTGCGCAAGGATTAATCGCTACATTTTTCCAAGGATTGACGTACACAATCGTATTAGCCATTGGGCTATCGGTTGGACTTGGAGCAAAGGATTTAATAGCAAGAGTATTAAACGACTGGTACGACAAAATACGTAAATAAGAGTTATTAAGCACAGCGCCATTAAAGGGTGTTGGTGTTTATGAAAAAAATGACAACTAATTAAACGGTTGTCATTTTTTCATTTGTGAGTGAAATGTTTGGGTGTTTTAAAGAAGAGCTTGAGAAATTTCGATGAACGTATATAATACAGGCATGGAAGAACAAAGCAATCCTTGGAAAGCGGCTTTTTGGGTTTTGATTACAATTCTTTTAATCGGTACGGTGGGTGTGCTTGCTTACTTTTTGGGTAAAGGTAGTTTCGGCACATCAAATATAGTATCTTCTTCTCCCTTGCCTTCTCCTGCATCTCAATTACAATCTCCTTCAATGTTAGCGCCAGTTGTTGACGAAACAGAAGCAATTAAGGCGGCAATATATGAACTTCTAGACAGTGATGCCACAAAAGTAAATGTAACCATAAGTGAAAATACAGATACTCATGCTACTGGTGGAGCCGTAGATTGGATTTCAGAAGTTGGTGGAGGTTATTGGATAGCGGCTAAATCAGCGGGTGAATGGATAGGTGTTTATTCAGGACAATCTCATCCAACTTGTAGTCAGATTGCTCCGTATAATTTCCCAACCACGATGGTTTCTGAGTGTCTCGATGGTTTAGGGGAAGTAATTACTCGCTAGTCTTACCTTCTTTAACTCAATACATCATTATTTATAAGTTAAGTTATAATGTTTTTATGAAGAAGGTTGTGCTTTTTTTTATTTTTATATTTTTTCTCGTTACTCCTTCAAGTGTATTTGCTCAAACCTCAAGCTTATATACGATAAAGAGTTTTCATTCAGAAATTAATATTGAAGAAAACACTTCATTAACAGTCAAGGAAACAATCGAAGTTAATTTCCCAAACGAAAAGCATGGAATATTTAGAGTGATTCCAGTTGTTTATTCAGCTGAAGGAAAAACAATCAAAGCAAACCTAGAAATATTGGATGTGGCAGACGAAGAAGGCAATTCATACATATTTGAAACTAGTCGATACAACCAAAGCAAAAAAATCAAAATTGGTGATCAGTATGAAACAATAACTGGCGATTATACATATGTCATCACCTATAAAATCTCAGACGTTGTTTTGGAATTTCCCAAAAATGTTGAATTGTATTGGAATGTAACCGGATCAGAGTGGGATGTTGGTATTTTAAAATCTTCGGCAACTATTAATTCTCCTCATGCCTCAATCAAGGAAGTTCGTTGTTATGCTGGTGTTGTTGGTGACAAAGAAGAAAAGTGTGAATCGACATTTGTCGACAATACAGCTGAATTTAGTACAAAAGAGATAATTGGACCCTACAAGGATTTTACGATTGTTGTCTCTTTAGATAAGCAGGGTTTTGTATTTCCTAGCAAAGCAGAGAGATTCGCAAAGCTAGTTAGAGATAATTGGGGATATTTGTTTTCATTTTTGCCATTATTGCTTATGGTGATTACTTGGTTTAAAAAAGGAAGAGATAAGCAGGGATTAACAGAGAATGTTTATACGAAGCCAGATAAGGGTAAGACAAAAACAGTATCATTATTTGCCCACAAGCACCTGCCTATGGTTTATTATCCTATCGAGGGATTAACTCCTTCAGAGGTAGGAACAATTATTGACGAAAAAGTGCACCTATCAGATGTTGTAGCCGAAATTGTTGAATTAGCGAGGCTTGGTTTTATTAAGATTAAAAAAGTGGAAACAAAATCTAAGTTAAACAATAAGGCAGACTACACGTTGGAAAATATGAAAAAAGGAACAAAAGGATTAAGAGATTATCAAAAGTACTTATTAGAAAAGTTGTTTAAGAAGGCGGATAAAGACAATATTATAAAAATCTCTTCACTTAAAAACTTCTATACCTATTTAGCTCAATTCAAAAAGAAACTATATGAACACTTAGCAAAAGTAGAAATATTTGATGGCAATCCAGAAAAAATAAGACAACAATCAATTGGTAAGTTTATTCTTGCTACTCTCGCTGCTCAATTTTTAACTTATCGGTTTAGTGTTCAAACATATAATTTTGCTCCCCTCATCTTTTCGTTTGTGGCGATTCCCTTTGGAATTTTTCTCGCAAGAGCCATACCAAGAAGAACGGCTTGGGGGCATTCACTTTACAGGCAAACCACGGGTTTAAAGTTTTATCTTAAGAAAGGTAAGTGGAGGCATGAGATTGCTGAAAAGAAATTATTTATTGAAGAGATACTCCCTTTAGCAATTGCATTAGGGGTGGTTAAGGAACTGACTAAACATATGGAAAAGTTAAATATAAAACCACCTCGTTATTTTGCTGGAACAACAATGAATACATTTTATGCTGATATTAAAAGTTTCAGTACTTCAACAACTAGTGGCATGGGTGCAACACAATCTGGACGTTCTTCATGGTCAGGTGGATCAGGTTTTAGTGGTGGATCTTCTGGGGGTGGCTTCGGTGGCGGTGGTGGCGGAAGTTGGTAGTTAGTGCTTCTTCTGGGTCTATAAATGAAAATTGCCGGAATTTAGGGGGTTTAGTCCTGAAAGACCGGCAATGTTATTTTTGGGGAGAGATCTTGGTTGAATGTTTGGATCCTAAGCAGGATGATGGGAGGTACACCATTCCTCTATTTTCCAAAATCTCTCCTTTTCAAGTCGGGTAACAGGCGGACCGCTCGATGTCCTAGTTGACCCGGTCAACTTTTACCTGTTCCTCCGGAAAAGTTAAAATACTTGTTATATTGCCAGTTTTTGTAATTCGGATAAGTTTTTTGTGATTACTTTATCCCAAAGACTGGCAATTTTATTGTTTGGGGGAGATCGTATCCATATTAGGATATCCTCATGTTTCTGAGAAAAGACCTTCTATTAATTCCTCGCCTCACTCGAGGTAAAGGAGTGGTGAGATCTCCCCGTGGAACGGAGCCAACACTTGTTTTTATTAGCAAGGTTGGTCAACCCGGTTCCCTACAAAATATTAATGTTCCTTGTTTAGCAAGCCGTTGTATCGAGCCTTTCGATACCAGCCTGTTATTTTATGCCACAGGGTTGTTTTAACCCCTGTGGTTAGAAGGAGGCTACAGTGTCACTCCATGCGACTGGAAGAGACAGGCTCATTATACCACATATTACCCACAATTTCTGGTAAAATGAATTTATGAAGTTAGTTATCCAAAGAGTTAAGAAAGCGAAAGTAACAGTTAAAGGAAAAGACGCAGTGGTAGGAGAGATAGGCAGGGGGCTATTTATATTAATGGGAGTAACTGAAGGAGATACAAAGGAAGAAGCAGAAAGGTTGGCAGAAAAGGTATCGAAGTTGAGAATTATGTCGGACAAAGAAGACAAGATGAATTTGTCTATTAAAGATGTTGAAGGAGAAATTTTGGTTGTTTCGCAGTTCACTCTTTATGCAGATACGAGCAAGGGGAATAGACCTTCGTTTATAAAAGCAGGAAAGCCAGAATTAGCTAATGAACTTTATGAATATTTTATTGACAAACTAAAAGAAAGAGAAATAAAAGTGGAAACAGGTGAGTTTGGAGCTTATATGGAAATTGGTGCAGAATTAGATGGCCCTGTAACCATCATTCTCTAGAAGATCCCCTCAAACAAAAGGGTTCCTGATTTACAGGACCCCCCTTTTGTAGCAGTTCAAAATAGAATGGCAATTATCCGCCAATTCTGAACATTGTTGTTCCGCAAACTTCGCAAACAGCCTTTGTGGCTGGTTTGCCGTTTTTCATTGTAACTTTTTCTTTATTCTTTCCTTCTCTCTTCTCTCTGCATTTTACACAGTACATCATTTTTATCTTCACCTCCATTCATTGGTAGCACAACTCAATTTAAATATATTTGTGCTTACCAAGCTAAGTATATCATTACTTCTATGCCTAGGATGAGGCTGGCAAGCAGGAGGCTTTTGAGGAGCTCTTTCTTGACTTCAACAATACTGTCATTTTTAGCCGATTCGGTGGCTTTATTTGACTTGGGTGGCTGATCGTGCCTAGCTTTTTTGCTATTTTTAAATTGACTATTGACAATAGGCTCAAGCGAATCCTTTCCAAGGGATATCTGATAACTTTTAGTAAAGGAATGTTTTGCTTTTTCTTTCTGTTTTTTCGTTCTTTTTTTGGCCATGTTTGCATTTTAAGCTAGATTATTAATTTTTGCCAATATCTTGTATTGACATAAATTGCGGTAAATGCCTACAATACCTGAGCAAGAACAATGATGATCGAATCTTGGCAATATATAGTTTGGGGTGTCGCAGGAGCTTGGCTTCTTGCTTTATCTATTGTTCTTTTCTTAATTCTTAGGTTCTTCAATCAATTGGTTAAAAAATCAGACAAAGGAGACTTAAAGAAAGTATTGGAAAAAGTTCTTTCTGTTGAGGTAGAAAACACAAAAGCGATAAAAATGCTTAAAAAGGAAATAGATAAATTAGAAAGCGACGGTCAATTCCATGTTCAGAAGGTGGGTTTAATCAGATTTAATCCTTTTGAAGAAACTGGCGGAGATCACAGTTTTTCAATCGCCTTATTAGACGGTAAAGACACCGGCGTGGTACTAACTGGATTGCATACAAGGGAACGCACAAGAGTTTACGCAAAATCGATAAAAAAAGGCAAAAGTGAACACGAATTATCAAATGAAGAGAAGAAGGCATTTACAAAGGCTAAAAAAGCAAGTTAAACTATCATATGGCAACAAAGATGGGTAATTTTTTTTCGTCCAAAAAGTTTTTAATGATCGCCTCATTTTTGGGGCTCTATCTTTTTTCTGCTGGTGCTTCATGGGCAGCCTTTTCTTACTTTGGAACAAGTAGTCAATCGAAATTCCTTTCTGGTGGCTTAGGTGATTCTCGTTCCAGAATAAATATAGACTTACCTAAAACAGAAACATGTCCAATTAATGGAGGAATGTTTACAAAGATAGAAAGCGATATATGGGAAGAGAGAAGGCCAATTGCTTTAATAATAGAGAAC
>Ga0208904_1000503_pt1 | contig 32516 bp, 44 predicted proteins | sample AntAceMetag02UKB_FD_184774 | JGI IMG/M metagenome (GOLD analysis project Ga0208904, IMG submission 184774) | Saline lake microbial communities from Ace Lake, Antarctica - Antarctic Ace Lake Metagenome 02UKB (SPAdes) (version 2) | ecosystem: Environmental > Aquatic > Non-marine Saline and...
TTCACTTTTCAAGAGAAATACCTTTAATTTTTTTAAGAGAATTCCCTAATGTCTTCACTACGTTCAGACAAGTCTGATTCATCCCCTACCACAAGGGATAGGGGTTTTCTCAGACACATAAATAAAAAGACCAAGATAGTTATTAGTTATTGCCATAGCCTCCATACCCTCACCTGCTGTATCTTCTCCTATCTTCCTCGCGGCAGTTACAAGGGCTTCAAACTTTAGTAGTTCTTCTTTTGCTTTTTCTTCACTCATCTTGTTTTCCTTTTTATATCTACCTATGAGTTTATTCGGTGCTGGAAAATTATCCTTCTTATACATTCCCATTTCTTATATCATCAAAAACTCTGACAATTGTATTGTAATCCCAAATTTCCACTCCTTCGGTTACTTCAAATATCTCCTTATACATTTTTTTTGCTAATTTATTAAGTTCATCGCCGGTAGTATTTTTATCAATTTTCAGACAATAGGCGACTTCAATAGACTCTACTTTCTTGCCCATCTCTTTAGTAATACCATATTCTTCAAGTTCATCATCACTTATGTCCATAATACTATACAATACTTTTTTCGGTGCTGGAAAATTATCTAATGTATCATACGATAAAACTCTCTTGCCTTTTTTTCTCCCTCAGCTTCACTCCCTAAGAAACCACTTATCAACATTCCTTTATAATGGCTTGCAATACACTCATCTGTATCAGTATCACCTACCCCCACTCTTGCATATATAAGCATCTTAATACGCTCAACAAGACAGCAGAAATAGCCATTATCAATAGTATCCTGCCCATTTTTTGCCTGCTCTACTGCTTCTTGAAGGATTGCTGTAATAGCATTAGTTACATCTACACATCTCTCATGCTGTTTAGGAGTACAATCCTCAGTATCATAGAGATTATAGATATTCTTAAAATAGGAGGGCATATATTCAGTGCCTTGATATACGAGCTTAAAGTACTCTGTAAACTTAGCACCACACTTAGTACAGGTGGCTCTTTGCTTAGTAAAATCAGGATCACCGTCACCACAACATATATCTATTGCTTGCCACTCTATCTCAATATCACCTGCTGCATCACATTCCGGGTTCGGACATCTATTCTCACTTTGTACTTCCATCATATTCTCCTATGATTTTTTAAGTATGTGAGTTACTTTTTATACTGCTGGAAAAAAAGTATTGGGGGCAGGGTTTATCCATTCACCATCGGCTTTGCTTACATGACAAGCCATTTTACACTTAAACTACCCAATACTCACTCAGGTTAACCTGCCCACACATAAACAGTTACGTCAATTCCTCTACGACACCAACAGTCTTCTATCATCTTCTCGATAAAATCCCAGTTGCCACCTGCCAGATCAGAGCCAAACTTCGGACAATGAATAGAAGCATTTATATTATCAATCTTACGCATACCGATAACGTGTTGAGCCACATTTATCATACACTCGAACAGTGCATCATATCTCAGGGGTCGTGGGTTATGTAGTGCATCTATATAGGCATGTTGAGCTATCATATTAGCTACAACTATTTTTCTTTTATCAATCATATTAGCATACGAGACGCTACCTAAACTATTTTCAGGATTACTTTCCGAACCATAGCTAGTAACATCGAGTAAGTATGTATTTTTGGGCAAAAAACCAAAAGCCTTATTCAGTGCCAACACAAAACCTTTACCCCAACCACCCAGATCATTACATACGTGGGGAATAACAGCCACTTCGTCAACACTCCGTAGTTCGGGCTTCGTTGCATCACCCGACATCGTTATCAATCTGCCATAAGGTTTCGTTTTCATATTATACTACCTTCCATTTTTTATGCTTCTGGAAAAAAGGAGAATGGGAGATCGAAAAGTCTTGTGTGACCTCTCACTCTCCCCATAGGAGAATTCTTATTAAAGCCTATTAAGAAATATGCTTGCTTCATTGTCATATGCAGTAGCTATACATAAAATTGCACCAAGACAACTGACGCTCTTATCTTCTTCATAAATAGTATGAGACACCCATCCTTCTTCTGTTAGCTCGAACTCATATACCTTATGGCAGCTATCTTTATCGAATAATGCAAATGCCTTATCATGTGAGGGTGTTAAGATAGTTATATCATGGTTCCAACCTTTACAACAGGCTTCTATAACTTTACTTAATTTATCCATGAATCTCATTCCACCAAATATCAATTTCATCTTTTATTCCTTAATGACAACTTATCTGTAAATGAGGCAAATTATCAAATATATCTGAATGTTCCATCATTGAGTCAAATTCACCATTTTCATCTGCATAACTAAAAGTATAAATTATTTTAGCTGCATTGTTTGTTATAAACGTTTTAGCAATTTTTTGTGCTCCCTTGTCGAATTGTTTATCATATTCTGCCCAAACTTTATCTCTTGTTGCTTGATCAGAATCATCTTTGTAAGAAGGAACATCTGGAGCACCTTTATACCATCCACATGAAATAGCTGAGGTTATTTGTTTCTTTAAAGCAGGTTTTTTTTGTTCTTCTATATCTTGGAACACTCTTTCTGCTATCTGTATAGTCGGATAAGTTTTATCCCAACCATAATGAACTTGGTTGTCGCCAAACATCATTTGACATACTTCATCTACTGATGTAGGAACTTTAGGAAAAGCAACCACAAAAGAACTTGAACTACTATTGCTTACAAAACCATTTCTAAACTTCATTTTTCACCTTTGTTTCTTCAACTTTAAATGATAAATCATAAATAGGGCAATTTCTTTTATTGGCGATTAATCTTTTTCTCCAATTAATTAATCTTTCATTATGCCAAACATCTTTTAAAAAGTCATTACAGTTTAATACGTCTATTCCTTCTTTCCAGTTATCTTCACCTTCAGCAAAACTACAAACGAAGAATTTCCCGAAACAATTAAGATATGAGCTGAATAAACCGCTTTCACAAGGTTCTGCCAAAGCCTCAAGAAATTTTTGATCTTTTCGACCTTTTATACTTTCAAGGAATAAAGGTGCCGAACAACTATCAAAACCATATCTTATTTCTTTTTCTTCACAAAAAGCCATAAGCTCTTGATATTTTTTTACGTCTAATACAGAATGAAAATCATCAGGATTTCTTCCTTTTGATTTATATTGTAAAAAGACAATTGCGTTAAATCTTTTTAATGTAGGATCGGCAGCAATTTCATCAATTATTTCAAATGCCTTATGATAGGTTTCTTCTGAAAGCATATAGTGAATATTCACAGAAAATATTTTTCTTATAATATTATTTTCTTCTTCTTCATTTAAAGATACTTTGTTTAATAAATCTTTTACACTAATTTCTTCATATTCATAATTTTCAGTATCAGTTATTTTATCAACAATTTCATAATCTTTAACTTGCATCTTTAATTACTCCTTAATATCTTTGATTAATTTCCATCCTTTATTGTGAGATCGTTCTCCTCTTATTACTTTATGGATTGCATAACATTTATATTCTTTTTTCATATCATATTTTCTTTTAACAATTATTTCTCCTGTTTTTATATGTTTAAATGTATATTTTTGTTGATCTACATTGGGATTTAATTTATCATTATTCATAAATTTAGATATTTTCTTCTTTGTTTCTTCTTTCATAAGTTGGCCTTTTCTAGATTTTGATATTTTTTTTCTCCAACTTTTACTTATTTTTCTATTTGATAATTTTTCTTTCATTATTTTTGCAGTTTTGACTCCACATATTTCTTCAAGGGTTTTTCCTTTTCTAAACTTAGAACGAGATTCACGTAATTTTTTAGCTTTTTCTTTTCCATGTATCTCTTCATATGTTTTATTTTTTAAATGAATTTGACCTATTTTTCTTCTTTCTTTGCTCCATTTACATCCTTTTGCTCTACTTGGTTTTCCTTTTAATTCTTTCGATAGCATTAGCGAAAATAATTTTTTTATATTACCATACTTTTTGCTATTTATTTTATTATTTCTAAACCTATTTGTTAAAAAATTAGCAGCATATAACATTCTTTTGTATGCATCCGTATTGATATTTATAAAAATTTTTACTAGAAAAAGATGAGCGATAAAATGTTCTCTAGGTAATAAGTGAATAACATTTTCTTTGCCCCATTTAAATTTTATATTACAATAATTCAAAATTTTATTTGCTTTCTTGTTCCCAAATATAGATTTTGGAATAATATGATGTTTTTCATAATAAATATCTTTTTTTATTTTTCTATTTTTAGATTTTTCCATTAAAAACATGTATTGTTTAATATAGTTCATTATTCTCTCCGAAACCATTAAATGTAAATTATAATTGTATCTTTACACTTAATAGTTTCGAAGAAAACTTTAAATTTCCTCTTTTTTCTTTTTTCGAATTAAAACTTTTTTATTTAAAATTGTATTGATTAACATTTTGATAGTATCGTAAGTTTTCTTTTTATTTACCAAACTAACTGCTACGGCACCACAAAGTTTAACAGTTTTATCTGCATCTTCATCAGTCATGTCCAATCCATGAGTTGTATAATTAGGAATAACTCCTTTGCTCCGAGCATATTTCATCATTTCAAAGAAATCAGGATTAGTATGAATATCCATAATTCCTAGAGCACATTGTGTTAAGGTGGGAGGCATCTTATCAAGAATAGTCTTGAACTCATCTAAACTCATATTATGAGTAGGCTGACCAGGTTGTCCATTGCTCTTATAGCAAAAATCACACTTTCCCTTACAATCTCCTCCAGATGAAATCTCTAGATCAAGGATTTCAGCTCCAAAAGGAGAAAAATTAGGGTCATCTTTAGGAGTTTCACCCCATCTCATGAAGAAACCTGTTTTTCTATTAAAGTTGAAGTTGTAGTATTTAGACCTTAGAAAAAGGCTATTCTTTTTGTTGTAAATCTTTGCCTCAACAGCGTTTACGTCTTTTTCTTTCATTTGTACATCTTTCAATAAATATTAGCATTTACAGTATTATACTATTTTCTACTACACTTTCAATATAAAACTAGAAAATTTCGTTTCAGTGAAAATTTAAAGAAGTGCTTTTTCTTCTACTAATCTCTTCTCTTTTCTTTCTTTTTGGGCTATTTTGCCATTTTCTCCTAGTTCTGTGGCTAATCCAGGATAATACTTTCTTAAGAGAGCTTCTAGTCGATCTGTAATGCCTTTTTGGTCAAGTCCATTTCTATCGAGAGTATGGGTTTCCCACGCTGTTTGGTTATATGGATGAAAATGACAAACATGAATTGGTTTTATACTTCTATTCCATCTTTTAACATATCCTGAACATCCTACATTAAAAGTATTATTTACAACTGTGACTCTCTTCTTGTATTCTTTAGATTTAAGAACTTTATTTAAAGTGGGTTCTTCTTTATTTTGTTTGTCTTTTGTTATTATTCTTATTATTTCATCAGATATATCTTTCGCTTCTTTTTTCCAAAAAATACTTCCTCCATTATATTTACTATTACTATAACAGGCTATTCCTACATGTTTAAATTTAGGACATTCAAAAGACACGTTCTGCCAACAATCAAGATCGTGTGCCCATATTTTGTCTTTGATCATATCATTATTAAATAGGTATTCTAAACCAAACATTTTACTTCCTGTTAGGCATTTTTCATTAAGTTTTATTTTCTTTGATTTTATTCCCATAAACCTATAATCGAAGTTGGCTAATAAGATTATATCTTTTGCCCTCCAACCAAGTTCTAAACTATTTTCAATTTGTGCCTTAATTAGAGTATCTATTTTTTGAAGACTATAGCGTTTATTTAAAGACAAATTAGCAATCATCAAATTTTTCATTATTATTCTTTCTCTTTTTTGTAAAACTTATTTTTACCCGTTCCGAGCAGTTCTTCAGCAGTTAAATTAAAAGTGCTATCTTGGTTAGATGCCTTATCTATCAGTACTCTTAAAGATGCATTAATTTGATCTATTAAACTATTTCTCTCTTTATTAACATTAGCAACCATATCAGAATATTTTTTATCTTCTTCCTTATTTTTTATATTTTCCTCTCCTTCAACTGCTAAAAGATGCCAACATCTTAAATTCACTATTGTTAATTTATCTATCAAATCTCCAATTGTATCTGCCATATTTTTATCCTTTTTTAAAAACCATTAAATTGCGTAAAATATACCAAGGGGTGTCAAAGTTTTTCCAAATCGACACACAATGCTCAACCATTTGTTCTTTATATATAAATCCTTTAGACTGTATGGCATTTATCCAAAAATCTTTTGGTTTAAGATTAATATGCCCTGTGCCACGTTGTCCAGGAGGAGCAGCTGTTAATATTATAAATTTATCACTTAAACTTGTAACATTATTTATAAAACCTTCTGTTTCTTCAGGTAGGATATGTTCTGCTACTTCGAAACTCATAACACAATCAAAAGTTCTATTTAAATTAAGGTCAATAGTTGCATCTCCAAATTGTATATGAGGCTTAATTTTATCTACAAAAAAATCTTTAGCTCTATCAAAAGATATTTCCACTCCGAATATATCTGTGCACCCTGCTTGTAAAGTTCCTTCTAAATAACTACCGACCCCACATCCTAAATCAATTACAGAATTTATATAAAAAATATTAATGATGCTTTTTCCGATGTCATTTTCCCATAATTTGTATTGATCTAAATGTCGTTTAAAATATTTTGGGGAATAACGTTCTTTATGATATCGTTTTTCCATTTACTTTTCCTCCGGTAAAAGGACTCCAATGCCAAGTGGTATAGGGAATCTTTTATCTGAATTAATAAATTCTATTTTATTTCCAGCAAGAGAATCCCAAAATTCATTAACTTCTGGCACTAATTTAATATCATGAAAAGCTATTATTTTCATAAAATCTTTTACTTTTAAATAGTCGTGTTCAGCTAGCGTATGATCTCCATCTATAAAACAAAAATCATAATGTTTTTTTAAAACAAGATTTTTTGAATTCATTATACAACTACTAGATTGAGGGTTCGCTTCATGATACTCTGTAAGCTTTGCCAACTTTCTTGGACGAGATACTGTATCAATCCCTAAACTTTCTCCCATAGAAGGATTAACCGCCCTGAGAAAGCTGTCTATTACAAAAAAAGAACCCCCTGCATTAACTCCAATTTCAAAATATGAATTAATTTGATCTTTATTTTCATATAAAAAAACTAATAATTTGGCAAGTTCTTCTGGGTATTGACGAGTTCCTAGTCCATTCCAACAAGTTAATTTATGTGGTTCGGGTATTTTAAGTTGCCGAACAGGTAAAGTAATTCCTGTTTTATGAAAAATAAATTCAGATAAAAATTTATAATCAGATAATTCATCATGTTTCATTTTTTGAAACTCTTTTTTTAATTCAAAACTTTTTAATTTCTGTGCCATTTATATCTCCATTTCTGTTGAAAAATTCTTAATAAGTTTAGCTTTACCCCAATGCTTTCCTCGATTTGCTTTAAAAAGTCCCAATTGAATATTTCCAGCAGATTTTATTTTATTTTCATTCTCTGTTACTTTCCAAGGTCTTTCCATATTTTGATTTCTTTCTTGTCTTGAAGTTTTGATTCTATTATAATATTTCCCTCCCCACCAATACATTATAAAATCCAATGCCCATGCTCTATAAACTAAATCATGATCATCGTGACCGTATCCAAGTAAGTCTTCGTCATATCCTCCAAGAACATCTATAAATTCTTTTTTATAAAAACCTATTCTTCCCCTCATACCACTTTTACCTTTGGCAAATATTACTTTTTCAGAACAATCATTTGCCATACGATTAAGATAAGCTGCCCAACATTCTGGTGTTTCTTTTTCGGGATGAGAGGTAAAATTATCTGCATCTAAATTATTAACGATTTCTCCTGATGCAACTTTAAAAGCTATGTTTCTAGAGTGAGCCATACTAAAAGATTTAGGCTCATCTGTTCTATAATAAACAAGTCGGCCTTTTTTTATATATTTCATCATCTTCTTTTTTATCCATTTACCTAATCCATCATTAGAGTTATAGTCTAAAACAACAAATTCGACATTGGGATAATCTTTATTATCTTGCATATTTTTAAGTAAAGTTTCTTTTAGATTATATAATCTTCCCATACAAGTGGTGCAAAAAGAAATTTTATAGTATTTTTTTATTTCGCTATCAAATGTCCCGGTCCAAAACTTTTTCTTAGTTTCATATTTTTTCTTAGTTAGAACGTATATTCCGCAACCAGATCTTTTTCTGGATTTGTGATATAATATGTGATGAGTTTGAGAGAAATTATCATTTATCCATTTGTCATAAACAGCAAATTCTGGCAAGGAAGAAAACCAAGGATACTTTAAAGATTTAAAATGTATTTCCATTGCTACATGTTCACATTTTTTAATTATTTCTTCGCTCTCTTTATCTCCAATTAAAAATCTTTCTCCTCCTTCACAATCTATTTTTAAACCGCATTTATTATTTGTATCTATATTATTTGCATCAAATATTTCTTTTAATGTTCTAGATGGTTTTGAATATTCTCCTTTTGTTTCTGAAAAAGTGTGTTGTCCTGTTTTTCTTTTTTCAAAAAACAATTCTTTTCCATTTCCTAAATCTTCGTTTATAACTGTAATATTGGGATGATCTGATACATTTTTTAATATATTATCAAAATCTTCATTAGATGGTTCATAGCAATAAATTTTAGATTTGGGATTCTTTTGAGACATTACTATAGATATTGAACCAGAACATCCCCCTATATCTACAAATGTATCAAAGAAGTTGTTAGGATGTGTTTCTAATTTATAATTATAAAGCTCTTTTTCATTAAAAATCTCTTTATTCTTAATTGATTTATGAATAAACCAGTCTTCTACTGAACCCTCTTTATATAAAATATATCCTTTTGAAGTTAATAATTTTCTAATTTTATCTCTTTTTATTTTTTCTTTGTTATCCCAATCGGTTTGTTTCGCATAATTGTGTTCAATTGTTATAGTTAAAAAGATGTGTTGATCAAAATCAAAACCTTTTAAAATCTCCCATTCAGACCCTTCGGTATCGATACTTAAATAATCGATTATTTTCGGTGCATTATTTTTTTGAAGTAAATCTAATAAAGTTATAGATGGTACTTTTATTGTAGGGTGTCCTTTTTTTATAGCATGTTGTATATATGTTGATGAAAAATTATCATGTATTCCAGATAATTCCACATGTCTTCCCCTAGCTATAAAATCTACAATACCATTGGAACTAAAAATACATACATTTTCACAAATACATTTTCTATTTTTAATAAGAGAAGGAAATGCTCTGAATAAAGGATTTGGTTCCACACAGATTCCTTCCCACTCAAATTCTTTTTCTAGAGCATATGTGTTATTATTATTTATTCCTCCTGTCGCTCCTATATCAACAAAATATCCTTTCTTTTTATTATCGAGCATTTTTAATGCCCATTTATCTTGTCCTTCTTTTGCTGTAAATCGTATTTGAGGATTCTTTTTTTGAGTCATTATTTTATTTCCTTTTAGATATTTTAATGCTGCTGATGTTATTAATGAATAATCAGTAACATTTTTACCTAAATCTAAAAAATAGCTTTCTGTAATCTTTTTTGCGATATTAGGAGTATAAAGTTTAGGATTCGCATGAGAGAACATAATTGTTGGTATTGACATAAACCCTGCTAAATGAGAAACTCCTGTTTCTAAACCTATATACAATTTGCAATTTGACAACATTTCTATAGATGCACTTGCTTTATCATCATAATCCCATGAATTAGCAGAACTATTTTTTAATTTAAATGATTCTTCTTCACTTCCTATGCAACCAACTGTATATCCTTCTTTGTTAAATTTTTCTATTATCTCTTCCCAACATAAAAAATTACTTCCTTTTCTAGATTCTCTTTTTCTAGGGCTTATGGCAACATCTACTTTTATATTATTAACTGTTCTTGGAAATAATTTAAATTTAAAAAGTTCATCATATTTTTCAAAAACCTTATCAATATTAAATGGCCAAAGATGTATATAGTTAAAGTCATTTCCTAAATCAGATTTTATTCTTTCACATTCTTCATGATACTTCTTTTTATAATAACCATATTTTTCATTTTGACCTATACTTGTGATTTTTCCTTTAGTAAAAAAACCCCATCGGTATTTTTCTTCTATAAAATTTTCCCAATTAGTATAAAATGATGTTGCTGAAGGATAAAAAGATTCTTGTCCTTTTTCACAACAAATTATTTTTTTTGGGCATTCAAAAAAATGAACTAACTTGATAAGCTTATGGATAACTGGCCCAAAATCTCCGTAATTTGGTAGAAAGACAGTAGTTTTGTCAGAACCTCCATACATCGTCTTTAGTATAAGACTTTTCTCTATATCTAATTTATTTATATTTAACTTTTTTAAGTTATCCATTTTTAATTCCAAATTACTCCTATTCCTGATAAAAAACTTATTCGTGGATCATCTGTTATTATCTCTAATTTGTTTTTTGCTTCTAACTCTTCCCATAAATGTCTAACACATATCTGGTCTGGTTTTCTAGCATTAACAGTTGCAATATCATGAAAACCAAGATATGTGCAATGATTCTTTATTATTCCATAATCACGTTTAACTCCTTTGTAAGAATGATTTGCATCTATAAAACCTAAGTCATAATGTCTATCAGGATAAAAATCTTGTGTTTTCATACTTAAGTAAGTAACTCGAGGATTTTGTTGTCTATATTCTTTCCAGAACCAGGGTTCTTTCTCTTTTTGATCTATTGTAATAGAAAGTTTTGCATCAGGATTTACCGTTCTTAAATAACTATCTATAACATAAAAAGATCCACCAGATCCTGTTCCCAATTCTAAATAAGAAAATATCGATGATCGATGCTCATATATAAATAAAAGAAATCTAGCTAGTTCATCAGGCCATATTTTAATTTTTAAACCTTTACTTGGTAAATATTCTCCTTCTTTAATATTAAAATCTCTTGCTCTGAAGCCAACTCCTATTTTTTTAAGTATAAATTCAGTAAGAAACTTTTGACTAGTCAGCTCTTCTTCTGTTAAACTTTCAAAAAAAGGTCTTATCTCTGTAGGCTTAATTTGCCCTATTTCAATTCCTCTCATTATCATTTCCTTTATTTAAATATCTATCTATTAATTTAGTTTTTAAATAAGTATAACCATCTTTCCCATGAGGTTGACAGTTATTAAAGGCATAACATACTTCTAATACTCTCGGATGTTTCATAGCCTCTGCAAGGGCAAAACCTATCGATTGATTTCCCACAAACAATTTACTACCCTTAATAATGCGGGCTAATTCTAATGCATTTTCTACTTTATAAAATTCTATATCTACTCCAAAATGCCTCTTAAGGCGGGATTGCTCTCCTTCAAATCCTATAACTTTACACCTGTCTTTAATTGGATTAAGAAGTTTCCAATCAATTTCTTCTTTATCATGATAATTTAATGATCTTTGTATAATTACATCTGCTACATGTTTGGGTTCAATTGAATGTAGCCATATTTTAGAAAGATCGTATTTCTTATTTGGAGTTTCTAAATGACTTAAAACAAGATGTTGATTTCTTTTTCTCCATGAGATATCTTCAAAATGACATAAATTTACAAAAGGAGTTTTAGCCCAAATAAATCCATATTTTTTACCATCCATAACCCATCTAACATCTTTTATATAAGATTGAGTTTTTAGTAATTCTTTATGAAATGCTATATGAATCCTATCTCTTAAATATAAAACAGCTTCCACATCATGGGCGATAATGGTTGGTAGAGAATAAATTATATCTCCTAAAGAACCTCTGTGATAAAAAATATTATCATCTTCTGTCATAATTATTTATTAAATTCCCAAATTAGAAGTATCAACTGATATTCTTGGTTTTATTTTAAAAGTTTCAAATAAATCTATCCATTCAAATCCTCCTCTAGTTGTTATTAAATTCCAAATTCTAACATCATTCGCATTAGGAGGAAGATTTTCCACTTTCTTATTAATTTCTGTTTTCCACCATTCTTTTTTAGGAAAAAATATGTTTAGTTTTTGTAATGTTGCTGTATTAATTCCAGGTATCCAATTTATTTTTGAATTATTAATATAAAAAGAATGTTCTTTATTTATTAGCTTATGTTTATATTTGTTTCTACCAAAATGCCTATCTTGTCTAGAAGAACAAATATGTGGTAAATCAACATTTCTTTTCATATCTCCTTCTATAACCCATATATCTCTTGTTTCAGATGTATGAGCTTCTACCTTTGCTATAAACTTTATATCTCTTCCGGTTATTTCTTTAAGATAATTTGGTATTGATCCATACTCATTTTTTATTTTTTTAGTAAATTTTTGTCCCGTTGCATTGATATCGTCAATATTCGGTAATTCTATAATTATTTTCCCTGATATATTAGAAAGGTTTTTAAGGATTTCGTCTGGATTTGGGAGCCAATGTAAAACGCTTAACAATAAAGTAACATCAAACCAATCACAAGCATCTTGAATCAATGTTGATATTTCTAAGTTAAAATCAATTTTACCAAGACATATTTTTCCTTCATAATTACCATTGAGCATTCTTTCAAAGATTTGACAGGGTGCTTTTCTTTTTTCTAATGCTACAACAAAACAATTTGTTGTTTCGGCAATTTTTTGAGAGAAAAATCCTTCTGCACATCCGATATCTAATACACATCCTGCATTTGGAATTTCAGAGATAATAACATCCCATCTTTCATTACAATTTCTTTCTCCATTTTCGGTTGTGTCAGTTATTTGATAAGGGCTATATCCCATTTTTTTATAATTTCCATAATATACAAAAATTTCTATTCATTATTATTTATCCTTATGTTTGTTAAAAAAGTCTAATATTATTTTTTTGTCACAATCCTTAAATTGCCTATTAGCATCGATACCCATCCTCTCTATATAATCACTTTCTTTTGTTATATAATCATATTCTTTTGGTACAAATTTCTCCCAATGAGGCCAACGCTTCCAAACTAAAATTATTGGTTTTTTTAGAAAGGTAGCTATATGAGTTGTTCCTGTGTCTGCTCCAATAAAAATTTTGCAATTATTTATTAGATTGATAGTAGCTTCTTCATTTTTAAAATTCCATGAATAATAGGCGGCATTCTCTATAGGATAAGTAGTTTCTTTTATCCCCACAACTCCATACTTTATTTTATTTTCTGTTAAAAAATTAGCTACTTTACTCCAACCTAACCAATTTCTTCTTGTACTTTTTGCTCTTTGCCTGGCTCCTATAACAACATCAGTAGATAATTTTTGAGAAGAACAAGATAAAGGGAATGTTACTTCTTTAAGTATCTTAAAAATAGTTAATTGCCGCTTTACCATCTTTGGTATTTTTTCAAAAAGAGAATCAACATTACATACGTTTTTAAAAATCTGATTTTGAGGAGACAAATCTAATAAAATTGAATTAGGATACTTCTTTTGAATATTTTCTATTAATTTATGTTTTTCATAGATATCATTTCCTCTTAAATCTCTATATCCATTTTTTAAGTGATCTTGTTGAGGATTTTTCCAATTATAATAAAATTCTTGAGCATTCGGAAAATATATTTCATCTCCTTTTCTACAACAAATAACTTTATGAGGACATTTAACAATATGAGATACCCGTATATGCCTTATTATAAACCATCCAAATTCTCCGTAATGAGGAAGAATTATACATGGTTTATCAAAAGTTAATGTTTCTTTTATTTTTTCTAACATTATTTTTCTAATATATTCATTAATTTTTTATTTACATTTAAACTATAAAAATCTTTAGCAATTCTAATAGAATTTCGACTCATAATAGGAATAATGTCCCTATGTTCCATTAAATAAATAATATTTTGTTGATAATCCTTTAATCTTTTACATAGAAATCCATTATTATATCTTAAAACCTGGTCCTCTGTTCCCCCTCTATTTAGAGCTATTACAGGACACCCTGCAACCATTGCTTCTGCTATAACCCTTGCCCAAGGTTCTTCTCTCTTCCAATCTGGGAAGAAAAGAAAAACATCTATTTGATTTAAAAAATCTTTAACTGATTCTTCATCTTCTTGCAGACAAGTTACATTCTCAAAAAAATTTAATTTTTCAATTAAATTTCCTTTTACTCCCATAAAACGAAATTGTATTTGTTCTGGCGTATATTTTTCATTAACTAATTTGATAAGATTTACAAATTCATCATTCCACTTGTTATTTAGTCTTTTTGAATGCATTCCAAAACAAACAGGACCTTTGGGTTCTCTTAATCTAATTTCTAAAAGATCTGGATCAATAGGACTTTCCAGGGTATATCTAGGAAAAATTCTTATTTGCTCATATCGATCTTGTTTAGTAATTTCATTAAAGAATTTTTTATTAGTAGTTATTATACTTACATCAGCTCCGTATTTTTCAAATTCATATAAATGTCGAGAAGGACTAACAATAAAATTATAAAGAAAATACATCTTTTTGTTCTTCAGTTTTTCCATTTCAATAGAAAAACTATGTCTGTGGGTTTTTCCTCTCCAATAATCTGTTCTAGAAAATTCTTTAGAATCGCTATTAACAATTAAAATTCGATCTGATTTATAAAAACCTTCAGGGGAAGTAAAACAATTTTCTACTATTTCTACTTTTTCATGAACATATTGATCTAATCTAGAAGGAAATCTTTTTTCTACTAATAAAAGTGCTGTATGTTCTGTATATTTGGCAATCCCATTCGCAAGCTCAGTACAACGAAATTCTGAACCACCAGCCATATCAAATTTACTAAAAATTCCTATTATCATTATTAAATCCTCGTGTCTTCTAATTTTTGGATAGGATGATTAATTGTGCTGCCATATTCTAGTACTCCTCCTTCATAATACCATTCTATTGCTCTTATAACATCGGTAGGTTTTATCATATTCATGCATTTTGGAATAGACAACTCTTTATTTATTTCTACAGGGTTAATGCATAGGTTTTTTTCATCTTTTTCATCTTTATCTCCTACTTTTTGACACCTACTTGCCCAACATCCTCCATTATCACAACATGCAATAGACCCATTTACTGCTAAAAATCTATGATGAGGATAAGCCTCCCATTGAACTGGTTCTCTACCTCCAGAAATAACAACACATGGTCTATTTTTTAATCCATCTTTTTTTATAGGAGTGGCAGCGGCGGCGTGCATAGCAAATGTAACAGGGCAAATAACTCCTACAGAATGATAAATGAGTCTTATAAATTGTCTCATATCAGTTTTACCAATAAGATTTATTACATTATCTAAAGAAGGATGCCAATGTCCTTTTTCTCCGCACTGAATAAAAGTAATCTTTCCTTTAAAATGATTTACTACTTTTTGATAATAATTTGGGGACCACCATTTGCAGGTAAAATCCTGCTTGCCTCCTGCCATCATAATCCAAAAATCATCTTTAATGTGCATCTCTTCAACTTGAGACATCCATCCTTTTTCATCTTTGCTTATATGAATATCCCCTTTAAATTTAGTTGGTTTAATTTTTAGATTTAATTTCTCTTCAAAGTTTTTTCTATATCCATGAATAAAATGATATTGCCCCTCATTGCTATTATGAATCAAGGGATATTCTACTTTAAAAACTTCAACATCAGGATCTTGTTCTTTTAAAGGGGTTAAATAAGGGTTATTTTCCCAGACATGATCACATGCAGTTCTTACATCTATTTTTATTTCGGGATGACTGAATTTAAGGTCTCTTACAGCAGCAGACATCATTAATATATCTCCTGGAGATAAGAAACTTTTAAGTATAACTTTCCTTTTTTTTATTTCTTTTTTTTGAATATTTTTTTTCATACTCTTTTAATTGTTCCTCCGCCTCTTCTATCATTTTTTTAAGCAGCATATTTAAGTCTTTATTAATAGACATATTGGACATTTTTTGTCCTAAAGGAGATAAAAAAAACTTAATTAAGTTATCTAGATCTTCCTCTGAAAAGTATTTATCTATGACTGATACTGCTCTATTATTATATTCATTTATATTATATTCTTTCTTTACTTCTTCAAAACAATCATTAATAGATTCTGAATGTCCTGTTTTTAATAATCCAAAATTGAATTCAATCATACTTTTAATTGAATTAGATAATTTAGATGTTTTTAGAAAAAGTTCACAAAGATATTTTTTTTTAGGGGTCACAAGATTAATTCGCTTGCTTCTGGACCTGGTTGAATTATTTGAGAATCATGCTCTTTAAGAAAATCCTCTATAGAAGAAGTAAATTTGGCAAAAGCCTCTGCTACTGTTTCAGCTTCAATTGGGAACTTGACTTCTTGCATACCAATTGGAGTTTGAGCAGCCGCTATTCCTATATAATTTATTTGAACTTGTCCAGGAACAAGGTTCCCTACTTCTGCTGAAACAAAATTACCACCTTCATCTCGTTCTTCAATAATTGAAAAATCAAAGATATATTCTTCTATTTTTCTTCCATCGCTTGATTGATAAGATCTAATCTTTGCTGTTGGAAATTCCTCTCTAACATTCTCTCCCATTTTCTCTCCCTCATTTTTTAATTTTTATTCTGTATAGTTTTTTCTCTTTCCCAAAAAGAACTTGAATTCCATTTTTAAACAATCTCATATCTCCAGATATTCCTTCGTTTTCTATTATTTTAGAACCATTTGAGTCTTTTTTATTAGAAAACACTTCTATTTGCTCTTGTTCATTTATAGAAACGGCAATTCCATTGTCTAAAACGACAAAATTAATCCCACAATAAGTTATATTCTCTACTTTTCTTATCGAGTAATTCTCATATTTATCATCTATTTTGATGATAAACTTGTCATAATTTCCATCTTTACTGCCAATAACCATTAATACATGATTATCATATTTGGCATCTATTATTTTATACTTATTCAATTCACTTATATTCAGTTGGTAACAGTGGTTAATTTTTGGGAATATGGAGACAATAAAAGATCCTAACATATCCTGTATAATTAATCCATCATATAAAACAGTTGCTTTCTCTAATACGTTACAAACTATACGAGAGGTTATTTGTAATAAATTAGAAAATTCTATAAAATTGATTTCTAATAATTTATTTTGATTTTTTGTAAAGATCCTGCCATTATAAGACATTATTTCTTCTGCTGTTAATTCTGTAGATTGTTCTTTTTCTTCTTCTAGATTATAAAGCTTTAATTTATCGTTCTCTAACCAACCTACAAATGGAGTATTCTTTTTAGGAGTTAGGGCAAAAACACAATCTTTTTTAATCTTGTGAGATTTATTATTAGAATATATTTTATCCGTAGTCTCAACGAATTCTATTCCATTATCAGAAAAGAAATCTAATATTTCTTCATTAAATTCTTGTATTTTTATTATCTCTAAATCAGAATTACTTTTTACTTCCTGGTATTCTGGAGCAATAACAACAACAGATTGAATGTTGTCTGGAGGAGGAACTCTAGTTCTTCCTTCAAATATAGCCTCATACCATCTTCTGTATGCTTCTGGTATAATCTCTAAGCTCCTGCATACACGAGGATAGGTTACATCTTCCCGAAAAACTGATATATTATTTTTCATTCTGGCATCAAGTCTTTCGTCAGCATCTAAATGTCCATAAGGTTTGTATTTTCCCTGGAAAGGATGTATCCCTATAAACATTTGAAACGAAACTATGCCAAACGAAAACCAATCTGTATTCTCACTAAAAGAGGAAGAGTGCCTGTCTCTAATATTTTGCATAATAGCTGTAGGAGGAAAACTAGGAGTTTTATAACTATCTACATCTATAAAAAATATTTCTGAAAAATCATCCTTAACAAGAAAATTTAATTCATTTAGATCAACAATTAAAATATTTTTACTATGAATATGTCCAATTGTTTCTTGCATTCTTCTTATTAAAGAAAGAGCTACTTTGTCATCTAATTTAGTTCTTTGCCTAAAGATCTTTGTAAAAGTTTTACAAAGAGGATAAGTATCGGCAATATATTTCATAGTATAACCGATAGAATCGAATTTTGTGTTAAGCACAAGTAATTCTGGCTTGATTACATTAGAATAATTTATCTTCCCTAATTCTTTTATTTTGGCATAAGGAATTATTTTTTTAAGATTAAAATAAATTTTAAAAATAGAATTATTTTTTAGATATATTTCTCCCTCTCCCCCTTTAGTGAGATAGTCACTTTTCCCTAAATTAATACCGTTGTTTTGTCCTTTTATATAGACTCTCATTTTTCGCCTATATATACCACGCCTATAGAGAGATCGTCAATGTGGTGCCTGTTTAATTTTCTGTAATCATTTAAAAATTTATTTACTCTTCTTTCTACAAATTTGCCTTTGAAGTTCTTAAATGAAAGCAAATCTCCTAAAACCTCTTGATAAGATACAAGATTACTTTCTTTAAATGTTTCTGTTATTACAGTTTCGCAGAAAGAGGCAATTCCATCAGACATAACTACAACAAAATCTATTATCGATTTATCAAAGATAAAAGATGATCCTATAGGAGTTATATCAAAAGTAATATGATGATGCAATGTCGTAGGTAATTGTGACTCTTGAGTAGTTTTATCTTCATTTAGAATAATTTGTTCAAAAGAAAAAAGGTTGCCTTGTAATGCTCTCCAGCCAAATAAAAGATCATTATTTGCTTTATAGTTTAAGAAGAAAGGATAATTTCTTGCATAATCAAATGATATAATTCTTATAAAATTTTCTGCTTTGATTTTAAATGCAAATGCTCCATCTCCAAAGATATTTACAAAAACTTTATCTTCTTTTGTCCAAGCCGAGAGAAGAGTTGCATCAAGACAAGAAGTATCTACTTGCATTAATTCGGCAATTATTCTTGCAGATGACAAAAATATGTCTTCATTCTCTTTCTCTTTTCCTATAAATCTTTTTTTAGAAAGTAGGCATAAAATTCTAGAGCCTATATCTGTATCTTTAGAACCTGAACAACCATCAGATAAAAACGTATAAACTTCTCCATCTTCAGTTGTACCTGATACTACGAAATCTTCACAGACTTGATGACCTGTGCCTATTTTAAACGAGTGGTCGCTGTTCATTTAATAACTCCATTTGGTGCTTAAAAATCTAAGTCTAATATAGTGCTTGGTCCACCAGAGCCTAAAGCTTCACTTGTTTGAGAGATGCTTTGAGAGATAAAGTCTGCTAATTTAGCAAATACTGAAGCAGTTAATTCTTCTACTCCAATATATTGAGTTAATTTAGCTTCTGTTTTAAATTCATTTAATTCTACCCCTAAGTTAGGATTATCTTTTAGTCCAACCCCAATAAGGATAGTCATTAAAGATTCTAATGCTTCTGATTTCATTGCTGCTTGAGATGCCCGTAAAACGTCTGTTTGAGTTCCCGATGAGGTAAGATCTTGTCCATCTGTCAATAAAACAACTATGCCATTAACAGTAAAATCCCAGTTTGACATTTTTGATGCATAATCAGTTGTAGCGGATATTGCATTTTCGGCAGCATCATACAGGGCTGTTGCATTTCGGACATGTAAACAGCCGGTGTAGTCATCTATATTACATTCGCTAGGCATTTTAAATCCATGAACCTCTTGAACGTCATGGGCAAAAGAAACAATCCTAATTAACATATTGTCAGCATAGGGATTATTCTTATGTCCACATCCTTCTACAATTTTCTTTATAGCTTCTTCCAATTGTGTTATATAGTCGGTAACGCTAGGGCTAACATCTACAACTAGAGTTATTAGAGTATATTGTGAGGCTCCTAAATCGTCCAGCTTTACAGCCGAATATCCGTATGTCCCTTTTGGGAGATCGTGATTTTGTAAATCAGTTGAGGTCATATTTATATTCCTTATATATCAAAATCTACTGTGGTTGTTATTCTCATTCCTTTTCCTGTCATTTCTTTGATGAAATCTTCTTGAAGATTTTCAAAACCGGCAACAGGACTGGTCGCATCTGTTAGAAGCACGCTCTTTTTAATAAAACTTTCATCGGAAAAGCCCTCAACAGTATCTCTACCTGTATTTGCTAAACAGTGGCTACCAGCTTCTCCTGTCCAAATAACAATATCTGCTTTTTCAAGAGGATTAATGAATTCAGTATTTAATTGAGTTGAAGGATCTAATGGATCAGGAACTTCGGCCCTGACAGCACTATAGTGCTCTGTATCTACATTACTACCTTTGGTAAGATAGTTAACAACTCTAGGTCTTTCTTCCCACTCAAACAATGATTCAAAAAGAACAGGCAATACAGCATGTCCTGGACTACCTATTAGACAATGAGGAGGCCAGATACATAAAGGATATCGTCCTCCATTTTCTAGACTTGTTGTATAGTCTATCATTTTTTGGGTGTTGTTTACATATACTGGTAGCCAAACTCCATTCTTTACATCTGAAGCAGTTATAATAGTGAATGGGGTAGGATGTTCTCCTTTGCTATTTCTCCAGTAAATAGGATGTGACACATCATATCTGTGGTGAGAGTCGAGAGTTACGTGAATTTGACTTATTTGATTTCCAAGCCTTTTAATCATAGCTGCCAACCTAATCATGTCTTCGGTGGCACCATTAACAAACAATGTTCCGTCTGGACTACAGAAATCTATCTGTGGGTCGATCACAATTAGTTCTACTCTTTTTGCCATTTTTGTTACCTCATACTTAAGTTATTATTTCAACTACATTTATGTTCAATTGTTGGCATTATATCATATTCTAGATGGCTTGTCAAGTATTATTTTTAATTAAATACCAAAATCTTTATCTCTTAAAACCTCCCTTTTTAGGGCTTGTGCCATCATTTCTAGGATACTACCAAGAGAATCAAATGCTTTTTTGTGCTCATTTTCATTATTTATATCTGTAATTTCATCACTTATTACTTCTGCATTTGTTGAATAAGCAGAAGGTTCTCCTGCTTTAGTATAATAAACTTCATGGATAGCAAAATAAGCTAGAATTTCTAAATCGTTTCCACCTTCTTGTTTTATTATAGTAGAAGGATGAAAAATAACCCTGTAATTCCAACCTCCTCCAAAGTTTGAATCAGATTTACTATTTTTATTCTTCATCTTTTATTTCTTGTATTTCTTTAATTATATTTTTTATTATAGCTGCGTTTTCTGCATCTATAGGAAATTCCATTTCTTCTTGGATATTATTAAAAATATATTTCAAAGCATACTTAGCTCTTTTTATTCCTTGAAGAGGTCCAAATTGTTTAAGTTGAACATCTGCATAAATGGTTTCATGAAGTCCTTTTTTAAATTCTTTTAAAAGTTCTTCATCGTATCCTATTTCAAGTAAATATCTTTCATTATCAATAACACATTTAGTTTCTGTTGTTTCTATATTCTTATGATCAAAAACAGATAATACTTGCAATAATCTTTCTGTGTCGTCTTCTCTGAAAGTTAAAGAACCTAGATATGAGTCTTCGGGTGCTTTGCCTCTGAAAAAATATTTTATTCCTATAAATAGTCTTTTCCAGGAACTTGATCTATAGAAATCTTGCCAATATTCTTTTTTAAAACCATCAAAGTCTTCCCAAAAATATTTACTCCAAAAATCAGGAATTATCCCACTCCTCCATTGTCGAACTAGAAGAGTCATATATATCTCATCTTCCCACTCTGGATCTGGATTTTCTATTTCTTCTTTTGTTGGATACCAATAGTGAAGGCGAGCAATATGATGAAGATCGTAGCAACTACAACCAAACAACTCGTTTATTTCTCTATTTTCCATAGCGATTATTATTTTTGCATTATTGCTTTTAGTTGATCTTTTACTGCTACTGCTTTACTAATATCTTCATCTAATTTTTTATTTTCAGCAGTAAGTTTATTAATCACTACTACATTTTTAGACTTTTGTTCTGCACACTTAGAGATACCTTCTCCTATCTGATCAACCAATGCTTGACTACTTGAAATGCCCTTTCGTATCTCTGTTTGCCCTAGTTCTCCTAAATTCTTCTTCATCGTTAAGCTCCTTTTAATAAAAATCACTTCTTTTAGTAATATCATAATGGGCAATTATAAGATATATCTTTTTCACTTTCAATCTTTTTTTCCCAATTATAAAAACATGAATCTTCTTTAATTCTTGCCTTTCTATCTCCAGAGTAATAATCTGATTTTTTCCACTTTATTTTATTATAATTTTTTCTAAAAAAGAGATTATAATATTTCTCTTTTGTAAGACGAGTGTTCCATGTTAACTTTTTTTTCTCTTCTTGGACATTTTTTTTAAACATATCTTTTACGGGTTCGGTATATTTTGTTAATTTTCTTTCATTATATAATTGAAAAATTTGATATGTTGGAACCATAGAAAGAGAAATTTCTCCAACCTTAGTAATATCAACAAAAACATATAAAGAATTCTTTTTTAAGCCCCTATCAATTGCCTTATCAGTAGCTTTTCTTTTTGCTCCTTGTGTAAAAGAGGGGGCAAAATTACAATGGGTATTCAGGTCTCTTTTTGTTATAGATTTCATTTCAACTTTAATTCTATTATCGTCAAACATTTTTCCATCTGTTAGCTTAGTTTCTTTTATAGATGCATTTAAACTATAACAATTGATAGCATATTCTTCCCCGATAAATGCCATCATTTTTCCATTTGTTAAAAGTTTATCAACCTCATAAGTTGGTTTGTTTCTATATAAATAATAATAAATTTTAGGGTCATAAACAACTTTATAAAATCTATTAATTTTTCTATTTGTTTTTTTTACAATAATATAATCTTCAAAAACTTCATATAATTCATCGCTTTTTTGTTTTAATTTATCAATATTATATGTCTTTAACATTTTTTTTAGCTTCTCTCAAATAATTTTCATCTATATCAATTCCCACTGCTTTAGTTCCCATTTCTCTTGCAGCTATAGCGGTTGTGCCTATTCCAACAAAAGGATCAAGAACTACGGTTTCTGGATTATAACCATGTATTTTAATACACCATTTTGGAAGACTTCTTGGAAAAACTGCTGGATGGTCCCCTTTATCTTGTTTTTTCATTGTTGTATAAGGTATAAACCAAGAATTCCCTCTACATCTTATTCCTTTTTCTTCTTCAGGTTCATTTTTTTTACCTGACCATCTAGTTAAATTACTAGGATGTACATACGGGACTCCTATTGCTTTTTTATTTAAATTTACATTTCCTTCTTTGGTAAAATGGAATAACAATTCATGGGTCATATTAATATACCTTTTGCTATTAATAGGATTAAAATGCCCATAACTTTTTTCATTTATTGATATGGCTTTTACCCATGTAAATCTATTTTGCAATTTAAAATATTCTCCTGCTACTAACATCACTTTTAAATCAATCCAAGGATCTTTAGATGAATATCCAAAATTTAAAAAGAAAGAACCATCATCTTTCATAACTTTTTTTAGAAGAGAACATACTTCTTTAAACCAATCAAGGTATTTTTCAACAGGAAGGTTATCTTTATAAGTATTGTATTTTATATTAAGGTTATAAGGAGGAGAGGTGATAATTATATCAACACTTTTGTCTTTTATTTTTTTAGGAATTACTTCTAAACAATCTCCTTTTAATAGCTGACAATATTTATCATCATAAAAAATAATTCCCCTTTTTTTAGCTGGGAATTTATAATCAAATACCTGATCTTTATTATCTTCATTCATATAAAATACTATAGATCAAATTGATTCACTTTATTTAGGAGATAATTTTGGAGGTAAAGAAGAAAGTGAATAATCAATAAAAAGAGTAACATTTATATCATATAGGTACTTTCTCCCTCTTTCAACAGAAATAATATCTTGGAACATAGGGTTAGCTAATTTTTCTTCTTCAAAAATTTCATCAACCGTTTTACCTGTTTCTTCTTGCCTATCTTGTATAAACATTGTTACCTTATCTGTTTGTATGCTGGCATCAGGGTTTTTACCAATTTTTAACATATATTTAGAAGCATCAGAAAAACCTGAAAAATCTGCTATATCTATTGATATTATAGTGATTTCATGCAAAGGAATATCTTCTTCTTTAGAACCCGGCAATATAACTCTTCTAATAGTATCTCGTATTTCTGTTATATAATTAAAATTAATTTCTTCAGAAACTTGTTTTAACAATTCTCTTACTTTCTCCATTAATACTTTTTCTTCAGGAGTATCTTGTTCTATACTAACAAGATCTTCATCAAAAAGGGCTTTTTTTAAAGAATCTAAAGTAGATCCTTTATTTGTATCAAAGTAAAAAGAAGTATTTGGTGTTTTTGTTTTTAATTTACCAGTGCCTTTGGCTATATCAAAACTATAGTCAACATTCTCGTCATTTGCATCATTGATAAATCTTTCACCTATTTCTTTTGATAGAGACTGTATTGCTTCTTTATTTTCAAAAAAATAATCTACTTTTGCCATTGTCTTTTTCCTTTTATAATTATTGTTTTAATGCTCCTGGCAGGAGTCGAACCTGCGACCTTCGCTTTAGGAAAGCGGTACTCTGTCCGTCTGAGCTACAAGAGCAAATAGGGAATAAAGAAAAGCAGCACGAAACTATGATGAAGTCTATCTCGAGAACTTAACGACACTCCACTCTGTCGATTACTTTTCTTTTCGCTTTATTGCCGAAGAAATAAAACAAAGGTAGTCGTATACCTTTCATCCCCCATTCTGATAAAACTAAAACTTACATTAGATTATATACTATATCGGTTTTGGTTCCGCTTTATTATCAAAAAAAGGTTTTTTTCCTTTTAAATTTAATACAAATAGAAAGTGTTTAGGAGTTTTAATAAAATTGAGTACCTGGTATAACAAATGTATGCCTAGAATCAAAGATGTAAAGCCTCATCTAAAGCAAATAGGCAATACTATAAAAAATATAGATGGAGTAAATGAAGTTTACGTCTGGGGTTCTGTAGCAAATAATATAAGAAAATCTAATTTTAGAGTTAAAGATGTAGATATAATTGTAAAAACTTCTTTTAATTCTGGAGATTTAGTTTCAATAGATAATCAAATAATTAATAGAATATGCACAGATGATTATCTATTAAGAGTAGGTTATGACCCTTCTTCAATAAAATTTAGTAAAGAATATATAAACTTAACAAAACACAATATTGATCACTGGGCAATATCTTGTGATAAAAAATTGCTTCACTGGGGACCTATTATAACTAATAAAAGAGAATCAGAAGATATGAATGAAGAGGCAGAAAAATATGCTATCGGACGAACAGGTTTGAATAGAAATAAAATAAATAGACTATCTGAGAAAGTAAGAAAAAATTGGTATAACCATTACCAAAAATATCTATCTAGGTATTTTTCAGACATGCCTACTGGTTGGTATCAATCAGCGGAAGTGCATGTAATGACTTTGCTCAAAGGAGCGAAAAAAATCTAAAATGAAAGACGAGTATGATCATTATCACCGGCCTACCTTGTTCAGGAACTTGCACACTTGTTTCTGGTTTAAAACAAGGGGGGCTTAGTGTTTCTTCATGGGATGAAATTAAACCTGCCAAAATAAGAAAAAATTTAAAAGAAAAGATTTGCGATGAAGTAAATAAAGTTATAAATAAAAATAATAGAGAATGTATAGAAGTTCCTATTATAGTAATTAAGAAAATAGAAGGACAACATAAATTCATCCTTGTTGAAAGAAATCTAAATGATACTTTTACCTCTATGGAAAAAGTATTTAAAAAAGAACCACATAAGGTTCTAATTGAATTAAATCTAAGAGAGGCTAAAAGGTATTTAAAAAAAGAAAAGAAAGATGTGATATATTTAGATTATAATGAATTAATGCATAATCCTGAAATAGAATTAGAGAAAATAAAAAATATAATTCCTGATTTTGATAAAGCTGTAATTGAAGTTAAATTAAAATCAAAAAAATAATTATTCTATATTATTATCATTTTCAAAATCTATAACTACTAAAGCTGGAAAAAAATTAGCTTTTAATAGAGATAAAGCATCAATTCTATGTGATCCCTCTAATACATATGGACCTTCTTCTTCAACAACAATGATAAGAGGACTAATTTCTCCAGACTCTCTTATTTGTTTAACCAATTTTCCTATACGATTGTTTTCTGAAACACTGTGACACTCCTCAGGGCAAGCCCTGAGGCTTCTAACCTATTAAACTAGTTAGAACTTTTCCTGTTTCCTTGACGACCACCTTTTTCTTCTTTACAGAAGAAAAATGAACCTTATCGTCTCCACAGGCGTTACTTCCCGTATGCCCTACGGTAGAATAAAAAACATTTAAGCCTTCAGCTAAAATGTTTTTACTAGCATTAAAATCTCTATCTACTACATTCCCACAATTCTTACAAACATAGATTCTATCACTTAATTTTAAATCCACTTTTTTACTGCCACACTCATTACAAATTTTAGAACTAGCGAACCATCTGTCAATCTTTATAAAATGCTTTGCATTCCATAAAGATTTGTATTCTAATATTCTGTTAAATTCGTACCAACTCTTTTTCAGAGAGTACAACAGGTAAGCAAAGACAATAAGTCTTACTGGTGAAGAACCTAAAGAAAACAAAACTCTGATATCTGTCTTTAAGACAGACTACGGTAGGGACGACCGAAAAGTAAAGCTCGTGAAGAGAATGTAAAACTAAATTGTTTAATTTTTTAATCATTTTAGTAGTCTCAGTGAAACGAGAATCCTCTACCCTTGTGGTAGAGGAGGTTCAAAGAATCATAGTTATTAATACTTGTTCCATGATAGAGGGTTCTAGATGTTGCTATTTTTATTTTTTTATACCAGTTCATTACTTCCTGTTTTTCTCCCTTTTTTCCATTTCTGATAACATATCTTCCATATGTTTAAGTCCAACATAATAATCAGGATGTTCTTCTAAGTGGTCCATTGAAATCTCTCTTGCTGTATCAGGATCATTAGAATGCTCAAATTCTATAAGATGCCCCTTCTCTACGTCTTTTTTAGGAAAATCAGATGGAACCTTATTATCAGCTTTCCCTCCTTTTAATTTATCTTTATATTTAGAAAATTTAAACCAGTTCATGATTTATTCCTTAATTGTTTATAATAATCTAGTCTAATTTGAGACATTTTTCTTTTACTCTCTTCAGTGTGCTTTCTTCCTCTTGAGGCATCTCCTATTTTTCGTTTTGTTTCTTCTCTCATATTTTGGTGTGCTTCACTCATATTTTTTAAAGCTTGTGGAGTATGTTTGTATCCTAATAGTGTATTTCTAATTTTTTCTTTATGTTCTTCACTTTTTGGTTTCCCTTTACTAGCAATGCTCATTTTTTTTCTTGCTTCTGCACTTTTCTTTTTTCCTAAATTAGATTTGCTTATTTTTTCTTTTTGTTCTATAGGCATTTTATATCCAAGATGAGAATCTCTCATCTTTTTTCTTGTTTCTTCTGATGGGTTCCATCCTTTTCTAGATTCAGATAATTTTCTTCTATGTTCTTTAGTTCTATTTTTAGCAAGTATGCTTAATTTTCTTCTTGTTTCTTCAGAAACAACCTTATTATTTGCCGTAGGACAAATATTATATCCCAAATCTCTATTTGATGATTTATGTAATTGTATTAATTTATTTTCTTCTGCCTCCAAAAAGTTTTTATTACATTCCAATATTATAGAAAAAATAAAATTATTTTCTCCATATTTATTCCAAGATTTTTGCAAATAGTCATTTTCATGTTTATTTTTTCTTAATTTATACCAATGAGATCCTTTTCGTTGTGACATATTCTTACTACTTCCTATATAAATTTTTTTATTAATCATGTTTTGTATCATATAAATCCCTATTTTTTCATAATAACACCCTTAAAAATACATATTTATAAGTGTTATTTTACATTTCTACTTATTTTCCTCTTTCTAATTGTTTTATTTTTAAACCAGTTCATTATTATAATTTCCTAAAATTATTTATTACTGAGTTATCAAATTATATTCCTTAGCTACAATTTCTTCATATTGAGGTTTTATATCTTTCCAATAATTTTTACCTTTTTCTCCTAAAAATATTGGTGATGGATAAGCTAATGCTCCATACATCCCCAAATGTTCTATTTTTAATCTATCTCCTAAATTAAGAACATTTATAACTTGTTGATGTAAAAGGGCATTCGCATCCCATAAATATAAATCTCCGTTAGGCATTAACAAAGCTCTTGCTTCTTTGTAAGGAGTATTTCTAATGATTCTATCTGCATTCTCCCTAGTTGGGTTCTTATGGATAATTGTATCCCCAACTCTTAATGCTTTTTTATACCAATTCATGTTGTCTTTCTCTCTTTTTGTCATAAAATATTTCATTATTATATTTCATAATAAATTCATTTGATAATCTTTCTTTTATATCAGAAATATACTTTGAAACACAATTACTATCTGATAAATAAATAATATTTATTTCTTGGTAATATTCATCATCGAAATTGTTTTCTTTAACCTCAGATACTAATACAATTTTATTTTTTCCTCCAAAACTAATAGGTTCTAAAGAACGATAGTTTGTTTGCCATAAATTTTTACTATATTCAGTTAATCTATGTCCTTTTTGAATTACAAAATCTGCTGATTTTCTATATTGTTGCTCTGTTTGAGCAACATCTAAATTAGCAAATTGTGGAAATTTCTCATAAAAGTATTTTTTCTTACTTTGATACCATTCACTTTGATAATATGTTTGTATTTGTTTAGCAAGAAGTCTTAAACAGCTTTTTTGTATAAGATCAGGAATGTAGGGTTTTAGTCCATTTAATATTTTTTCATCTATTTCTTTAAATTTATAACGAAACATCTCAAAATAGCAGTTTATAATTTGTTCCATCTGACTTTGTAAATTAGAGGTAATAAAATAAGCCATATGTTCTGGAAAACTACTACTATCTAAGGAAAGTCCTATAGTTTTTACGATACAATATTCTGGTTCTACAAATAAATCTTCATCCATAACAACATGAGGAGTTTTGGATTCAATTTTTACCATTATAATACAATTCTTATCTTCCTCTTTGAACTTTCTAGAACTTTTTCTAGCAGAAGAAAGAGCAGTTACTAAATTATTAGTTAAATAAGAACCTCCATAACTTCTTATAGAGTTATAATCTAATTCATTATCATATAGAAGTTCTTTGCCAGGAACCAATCCTTCAGATAATACAGAAGACATATTTTGTATTCCTGTGCCATGATACATATACATAGAAGAAGCAAATTTTATATTTTTAAACCAGTTTATAGATCTTTCTCCAAAAAGTTAATTTATTATTCAAAAATAAATCATAATTTTCCTTTGATTTTATCGATATTATATAAGATAGGAGAAAATAATGGTTAATTTTTTTATATGTGTTGTTTTATCAATGATGATTTCTTTTGGAATGGCTATAGCTTTAGTTGAAAAAGGGCATGATTATCCAATCCGTAAACCTAAAATAATATTAAGAAGATTTATTAGAATATTCTCAAGAAAAGCTGATAAAGTTCTCTTCTGCACTACATGCAGTTCGTTCTGGTGTTGTATAATTTCTGATTTAGCTATAGGTATAATTGCTTTAGTCTTTTTCGGTTTTCCTTATTTTTTCTGGCCTTTTTCTGGTTTTGCTGCTGTTGGATTTTCATGGTTTATAATTGAGTTCCTTAATGCTATAGACCAAAATAAAGAATAACAAGGTATCAAAGAAAGAATAATGGAATTATAACAACCTATAAGGGTTATATTTATAGGTTGTTAATTATGAAGACATTAATTTTGTCATTTCTAATTGTTTGTTTTAGTTTATTCTTTCTGGGATGTGATGGGAATACTTCTCATATCACCAGCACTTTTGAAGTAAAGAAAGATATTAAAGATTCTAGAATTAAACTAGAAGAAAATGTAGATAATGTAAATAAATACACTGATTCTATATCAAAAGAATCTATTGCCATAAAAAGTAAATCTCAAGAAGGACTTTCTATTTCAGATCCTGAAACGGACATTCATAATCTTTTTGATGAAATTAGAGCAAGTGCTGTTATTATTGCCAAAGAAGCAGATAATCTTCAAAATGTTAAGAATAATCTATCATTAGTTCAATCCAAATTATTAATAGTAGAAAGTAAAGTTGACGAAATGACAGATAATTCTAAAATTTTGAAGAAAGAAAGAGATAAATATATGAAAGAAAGAGACAAATTACAAGAAGATTTAAAATCAGGTATGGCTAAGTTGTTGAGATTTATAATAGGAGGTTGTATTATAGGAATAGGTATTTTTGGAGCATTAGCTGCCTTTGGTAATATTAAGGGAGGAATATTTGGAGCAGCAGGATGTGGCATTACATTGGTCTTAGCTATCGTTGTAGGGCAACACGTAGTCCTTATAGGATGGATAGGATTGGCAATAGTCTTATTTGGAATAGGATTAGCTGCATATCATATCTATACTCAAAAAAGAGCACTACATGAGGTTATTTTAACAACTGAGGAAGTTAAAAAAGATCTTCCTCTTGAAACAAAAAATAAGATTTTTGGTATTAATCCTGATTTAGGAATCGCTGGAAGACTACAAAGTTCTATTACAAAAACTATAGTTCAAAAAGAAAGAGAAAAAATAAACAAATAATAGTAAAGATGTCGATAGAATTATATGTTTAAAATAATAGATCATAATATTGTAAAGCAAAAGGAAGGAAAGTATCTATCTTTTCCAGATGTAATTCAAAGCAAGCAGAATAAAGATAAATTCTTTTTAGCTTATCGTTCTGGAGAAGGGCATCATCCTTTAAATTCTCGTTTACATGTTTTAATGTCTAATGATAAATGTAAAACATGGGAAGAGATTCATAGCTTTAATCTTTCTCTAAAAAAAGATGGACATGTGTGGAATTGCCCAAGACTTTCTTATTTTCCAGATGGAAGTTTAAACATTATTTGTGATACGAAATCAAGTCTTAGTGAAAGAAGTGCTATCTTTCGAATTTTTATTCTTAAAAGTTATAATGAAGGAGGAACTTTTTCTGTAATAGAGAGTGAGATGAAAGGAATGGTTCCTGATAAAGCTATTTCTTTTAAAGGTAAATTATTTTGTGCAAATCATATTCATGATAAAAAATATACTCTTTTAACTCAACTTGTTAATTCTTCTATAGATGAAGGTAAAACATGGCACGATTGTAATATACTTGCTAGAGATAAAAATCATTTGTTCTGTGAAGCATCTATTATCAATTATAAAGATAATTTCTTATTAGCATATATAAGAAATAATAGATTAGGACCTCAACTTATTTGTAAATATATATCATTTGATGGTCTTAATTGGAAAAGTCATGGAGTTCTTCCTGTATTTGGACATAGACCTACAGCAATATTAGATGGCAATAGAGTCTTTGTTGCCTATAGAGATACTAAAAATATAACCCTTGCTGTCACTACTGCTACTCTAACTAAAAAAGGGAGAGAGAGAAACATAGAAACTATTGATATAGATCAAGAATTAAAAGATAATAAGTATCATTATGGTTATGCAGGAATGACAAAAATAGATAAAAATCTTTACTATGTTACTTACTATATTACTCAGGAAAAAAGTCACCCTTTTATCAAAGGATGTTTTCTAGAATATCATTAAACAATGTTTTCTAGGGCATCCTTCCACGCCATATCTGCCATTGCCTCTGTAAATTCGTCCTCTTCAAACATAAGCATAAAACAAGAAGCACCTATACCACATAAAGCATCATGATATTCAGATGATAAATGGTCTGATGAAAACTCATGTCCTAATTCGTGTATCCAAAGTTGAACAACTTTTTTTATATTACTAGGAAAATCATCAAAGAAGGGTTTTTTTAGTTTAGAAAGATTAAGAGTTAAATGTCTTCCTCCGTAACAAGCTAAAAATTTTATTTTAGGAGCTTTTATAATATCAACATGAATGTCAAATTTAAGCACTCTTTTTGTCAATTTCTTATAGAAGTCTATAATTACTTTTTGAGACTCTGTTAGTTTAGAAGGATCGATAGGAGGGATACCGTTAGGACTCGTCAGGATGGACGGAGATGGACAAACTTGACCAGAGGGTAGGGCAGCAGAGGTTTTTCTCATATTAAGCCATTCTCCCTTTGATAGAGACCTCCCAGGAATAACAGTATATTCTTCACTCGTAGCTATCTTATTAGCTTCCATATCTGTTGGATCGAATATTACTCGTTTCTCTCCAAATCTTAAATCAACTGCTTTCTTAAAAGCACTTTCGTCACATCTTTGATCATCTGTTGCTGTTCTTGCCCAAGTTTCATATTTTTATCTCAGGAAACCCCTTCCCTTGTGGAAGGGGAGGAATGAGACATTAAATCAGCCGAAGGCTGATAAATTATCTCTTCCATATTTTTTTTAAATTTTAACATTTTCTTAAAGGTTT
>Ga0208904_1000504_pt1 | contig 32486 bp, 32 predicted proteins | sample AntAceMetag02UKB_FD_184774 | JGI IMG/M metagenome (GOLD analysis project Ga0208904, IMG submission 184774) | Saline lake microbial communities from Ace Lake, Antarctica - Antarctic Ace Lake Metagenome 02UKB (SPAdes) (version 2) | ecosystem: Environmental > Aquatic > Non-marine Saline and...
TGCCTACAGATCCCATTTTCTAAGGTCTTTAAATTGGATTTTTCGCCTAATGTAAAAGCAACATCAATTCGCGTAAGAGAATTGCGTGATAATGGTCTGCAGGTCTATTTTTATGGTGGTTATGATAATAAGGATCTCTTTTATTTTAATGATATAACAGTATTTTTACCTAGAAAAGATAAGGCCTTCATAGTTCAAAGAGGCGATAAGACGATCTATTTCGTTACAAGGCAAGAGAGCATACAGGATATACAGAAAAGATACGGACAGGATTTTGTGGTTACTGAAAAATTTGGTGATTTAATCCTCCTTAAAAATAATGAGTAAGAATATGCATTTATCAATAATTATTCCTGCGTATAATGAACAGGAGAGGCTTCCGCTTACATTAAGTAAGATACATTCTTATTGTAATTCTCAAGGTTATAATTACGAAGTACTTGTGGTTGATGATGGTTCTACGGATAATACTACAAGAGTAGTTACGGATAACCCATTAAGTAAGACGGGCAAGCTACGCATTTTAAAGAACCAACGAAATCGCGGAAAAGGACATTCAGTAAAAAAAGGGATTATGGCATCTAAAGGGGATTACGTGCTTTTTAGTGATGCTGATCTTTCCACCCCTATTGAAGAAGTGGAAAAGTTATTCTCAGTACTGAATGAAAAATGCGATATAGCTATTGGTTCACGCAGCATAAAAGGCGCACAGATAAAAGTGCACCAGCCTTTTTATAGAGAATATATGGGTAAATTTTTTAACAGGCTAGTAAGGATCTTTGCGTTTAAAGGTATTATTGACACACAATGCGGTTTTAAGCTGTTTAAGGGCGCACTAGCCAGAGATATAGCCGCGCAGATGCGAGTAGATGGCTTTGCCTTTGATGTTGAGATGCTTTATCTGGCAAGAAGAAGCGGATGCAGGATAGAAGAAGTACCTATCATATGGGTAAATTCACCTCAGAGCAAAGTTGATCCTTTAAGAGACTCTTTGAAAATGCTATTAGATATCATAAGCATAAGAAGATGTTGCTATGAAAATAAATAAAGTATATCTTTTTCTTATCATCATTATAGTTATAGGGGCTATCTTAAGGCTATGGGGCCTTGATTTTGGCCTGCCTTATCAATCCCACCAGGACGAGTCTATAGTAGTAAATCATGCCCTCGCTTATGGAACTGGCGATTTAAACCCGCATTTTTTTGCTATACCACCGTTAACTTCATACATATTATTTTTTATATATGGCGTCTTTTTCTTGGTAGGCCATCTTTTTGGATTGTTTACTGATTTGGGGATGTTTGCGCTAGAGTTCTTTAAAAGCCCGACTTTGTTTTATTTATTCGGTAGATTTTTTATAGGTTTCTTACCGGGTATCCTGTGTATTTTTTCTGTATTCGTCCTGTACAAAAAATTCTTTAACTCTAATAAAGGAGCTTTATATTCTGCTGCGATAATGTCTTTTACGTTCTTAAACGTATTGCATTCACACTACATATATACAGATATGTTAATGGTCTTGTTCATAGTGTTGGCGATGATAAAGATCTCAGATATACTTAAAAACCCTTCTCTTAAAAACTATTTATTGTCAGGTATATTAATAGGAGTTGCCACGGGGATTAAATATAACGCGGCACTTCTCATGGTGCCATATATAATAGCGCATCTAATGGCCTGTAAAGGCAGGTTTATATCTAAAAATGTTTTTATAGGTATGTTTTTGTCTATAGCGGTTTTTATCGTAGTAAATCCATTTTCTGTTTTGGATTTTAGTTTTTTTATTGCCTCAGTAGTTGGCCAGGCAGGCGCTTCTAGTTATATAGGTTGGGGCCATCATATAGCCTATTCATTGTATGAAGGGGTAGGTTTTTTTACATTGATATGCGGATTTTTAGGTATGATAGTATTGTGCGTGAAGAAAACTGGTAAAGCAGTGCTTTTGCTCAGTTTTCCCTTGGTATTTTATATTCACCTTGTCTTTTTAAGCCAGCATTTTCCAAGATATGTGTTGCCGCTTATACCATTTTTTGCGATTGGTTCAGGATATTTTGTTTTTGAATGTATATTTCCCAAATTGAAAAATAAAATTGCAAAAACAGCATTGATATGCTTATGTTTGGTAGCCCTGATATCATCTGCTGTAAAATCTGTTAAAGCAGATTTATTGTTTTTTAAAAAAGATACCAGAGTTGCTGCGGCAGACTGGATGCGATTAAATATCAGCCCTGATAGTAAAATCGCAGTAGACCATACTTTTTTCAGGCCAACTATATCGCAAAACAAACAACAACTTACAGCAAAAACCAATATATTGGATAAGCAGATTGGCCTGACTGATATAAAGCGTAAGAAGCTTCAACTTGCATTACAGGTAGAAGAATCAGGTCCTGCTTATTATATATATTTTTTAGCTGAGGAGCCCCAGATGCAAGGTCAATTTTTGGCAACAGTACCAGCATTACCATTTGACTATGAATATCTTCAGAGCCAGGGAATAGAGTATGTAATAATAAATTATGCGAACAGGATATCAGATAATATTGATTTTTATAATACCTTAAAGAGTAATGCTGTATTAGTTAAGCAATTTAGTCCCTATTATGATGATGAAATTAGATTTTCACTTGATAAGATCGCCACTACTTGCATGCCTGTATTATCAAAGGAGATCTATCGTAGAAAGAGAAATGGACCTGCTATAGAGATATATAGGTTAAGGCAATGAAAAAACATACTGGATTTATCGCTTTTTTTACATTTGTTATCTTTGTTTTCCTGGGAAAACAGATATTCATGAAGGAGTCGATGCTACGCGGAGATTTCCTTATGCAGTTTTATCCCTGGATGAGGATATACGCGGAGTCTATCAAGGAATTCACTTTTCCTTTCTGGTGCAGATATTTTCACAGCGGCTTTCCGTTAATGGCAGAAGGCCAGATAGGAGGGTTTTACCCTTTAAATATATTGATGTTTTTTCTGCTGCCGTTTAAGATCGCTTATAATTATTCCGTTATACTACATTTTTCACTGGCAGGGTGTTTCTCATATGCCTACACAAGAAAAATTGGCGCTGATCAATGGGGAGGGGCGCTTGCGGCCTTATTATTCTGTTTTGGCAGTGCCTATGCGGGTGCCTTTTATAATATCGTTACGCTTAGAACACTTATCTGGTTTCCGCTTGTTCTGCTGCTTTTTGAGTATTTTATAAGCAGTAAAAAGTTTTATTATATTCTTATAGCCGGTGTTGTGGCAGGAACGCAATTTTTAGCTGGTTTTATACAAATGGCGGCATATTCATTTGTTTTTTATATTGTTTATATGGCATGCAGTTTTTATTTTAAGCGCATATCCTTAAAAAAGAGCATCTTGGCAATTTTTACCTTTTCTCTATTGGCAGTTGTTATCGGTTTTCCGCAGCTTTTACTTACCTACAACCTGGCACAGCAAACCGCCAGAACATCCTCATCATTAGGATTTGCGCTATGGAAATCATTCTCACCTGCATGTTTGTTCAATATTATTTTTCCGAAATGGATGGGTTTTTTAGGCCAGAGGCTTTTTATAGGAGTATTTAGCCTGATTTTTCTTATATATGGGTTCTTATATCATCGAAGGAATTATGCTGTCAGAGTGCTTATAGTTGTGGGCATATTGGCTTTTCTCGCGGCATTAGGAAAATATAACCCATTATATGTGGCGCTGCTTAAGGTAACAGGATTTTACAGCTTCAGAAACCCCTCAAAATTCCTTTTCTTTACGATATTTTGCGCATCTATTATATCGGGAGTAGGATTTAGCGGTTTTTTCATAGAGCGTGATACTAAACATATAAAAGTCGCTGCAAGGGCTTTATGTATAATAACGGCAGCTTCTGTTGCCCTATTTTTTGCGGCAAAGGTTTTTTTGATTATATTTAAAAGTAGGATTATGGCTTTAGCACAAAGCTATATACTTAAAAATATTTATGGTAAACCACATCACAGGTACAGTCTTGACGCTTATATGGGCAAGGTAAAAGGTATCTACCAATCGGCTCTGGAGTGCTTGTCATTGAATGACTTCTTTGTAATTTTTTCATTAATAATGATATTAGCGGTTTTTCTTATATGTATATACATATTTAAGAATCCAGGTAAGGTAAGAAGGCTCAAGGTATTGGTTTTCTGTCTCATATTTATAGATTTGTATGTTTACAGCCTCTACGGTACAGGTTTTACTAATAATATCAATTTTAACTCTGCTATGCCAAAGACAGGTAATGTGTTATCAGTCTTAAGATTGGATAATGAACTTTTTAGAATATTGCCTTTTGATTTAACAGATAGCAAAATGCCTTTTTGGACAAAGCCAAACGCGAATATTTTAGTTAATGTTGACAGCGTGGCTGCCTATACGCCATTGGCAGAGGAGCCTTATGCAAGGCATCTCTCTGATTTAGAAGTGGTTGACAGTGCCTTAGGCGTTTTAAAGCCCTCAGAGGAATCTCTTGTGAATAAATACCAGGAGATTAGGCTTTTAAACGTTAAATATATAGTATCAGCCAGGCCTTTAGATTACCGCCACATTAAAAAGATCGCCCAGGACAAGAGCCTATTTCTCTATGAGCTTGCTGATTATTTGCCAAGGGTTTTCTTTACAACTGGGGTAGAAGGGGTTATTGCTTCAGACAAAAGAGCGGATATTAAGGTGGTAGAATATAAAAACGGTTATTGCGAGGTGGATATAGACGTTACTAAAGATGGTTTCTTAATATTTTCAGAAAATTATTACCCCGGTTGGCATGTATATCTAGATGGTGAAGAGAGTAGTCTGATAGAAGTCAAAGGGCTTGTACAGGGTGTATTTTTAAAAACCGGAAGGCATAGAGTTGTTTTTGAATATAGGCCAAATTTTGGTATCAGGATATGAAAAATACAATATTAGTAATATTGCTGCTGGGTATTTTTGCTTTGCTGGCAATAACGAGTATCGCGGGTAAGTCAGGCACGTGTGATGAGATAGCCCATCACATAGCAACTGGCGTGGTTTTTTTAGAAAAAGGCGATCTTAAGATGTCCACTGAGTCACCGCCTTTACCAAGATATATTGTTGCTGCTCCGGTAGTAGCTTTTTTAGATCCCGTATTGCCTACAGATAAAAATGTATGGAGAAATCAGGACAGAGCGGTATTTGGCAGGGATTTCTTTTTTAAGTATAACAGCAACTCCAAGCAGATGCTTTTTGCCTCAAGGTTTGTTGTTATTGTACTAGGTATTATGCTTGGTCTTTTGTTATATATATGGTCGAGCAGGATGTATGGAGAGAGAATAGCATTATTTGCCCTGTTTTTGTATTCTTTTTCACCTAATATACTGGCGCACACAAGGTTAGCTACAACAGACCTGATAACAACATTATTTATGCTTCTTAGCTTGTTTACCTTCTGGGCTTTTATAAAAAAACCATGTGCGGTTAATATAATCTTGGCCGGTATTTTTTTAGGATTGGCACAGCTCTCAAAGTATTCCATGCTTATTCTTTACCCCATACTGATTGTCTTGTATGTGATAACCTTGTTTATTAGCAATCAAGATCAGAAGAAACCATCAGTAGCGAATATATTATCAATTTTTCTAATATCATTATTTGTTATGTGGGGTGGTTATGGTTTTAGTATGGAGCCAATATTAGAAAACGCTATGCGCGCGCAGGAGAAAATGGATTTTTCTGTTTTTTTCTTACAAAAGCTTTTACCTGTTAGCCAGCAGAGTATAAGAGCTTTGGCAGATTTCTTGTTGCTGAGATTACCAGTGCCTTTAGGAGAGCATATTTTAGGCTTCCTTGGTGTAATAAAACATAGTTATGAGGGCCATATTACATATTTCCTAGGTAGCTGGTCAGCAAAAGCAAGCCCCCTGTATTTTTTAGTAGCCTTTACATTAAAAACGCCCATACCCATTATATTTTTGCTGGTTTTAGGTCTTATCAGATCTTTTAAGAAAAAGTTGTCGATAAATGAATACTTTCTGATTGTGCCTGTTGTTGTATATTTTATTATTGCGCTGCGTAGTAATCTTCAGATTGGAATAAGGCACCTACTGCCTATATATCCTTTATGTTTTATGATATCAGCAAGAAGCATAGATTTTCTTAGATACAAGTTATTGAAAATAGTTATAATAATTTCCTGCGCGTGGCTCGTTTTAGGTACACTTATAACCTGGCCGCATTTCTTAAGTTACTTTAATGAAATAGCAGGCGGCCCTAACAACGGTTGGCAATATTTACGCGATTCAAATATAGACTGGGGCCAGGACCTGCCCGCACTTTCACAATACCTTAAGGAAAACAAAATAGATGAGGTTACGCTTGAATATTTTGGAGAAGATTTACCATGGGGATACGGGATTAATGCAGCACCTTTTACAGAGTTGGAATATATAAAACCGGAAAATAAGATATATGCTATAAGTGTACAATATCTTGATAATGTCAAGTGGACTGAAGATTGCGCCCCAACCAAAAAAGCAGGCTACTCAATATTTATATATGATTTTAGGAATAATAAATAGGGCAGATTATGAAAAAAATTATTATTAATTTATTATTAATGTTAAGTGCAGTATTCCTGTGTTTTGCTTTAATAGAGATTTGCTTAAGAGCTTTTTATCCGCAAATAGTAGAATGCAAGATAAATGAGCATTGGCGTATGAAAGATGATGTACTGCCTTATGTGCCAAAGCCTTGCTATAAAGGTAGGATGTTTCTTAAGGGGCAATTTGATGTCTGTCTTACTACCAATAATAAGGGGTTCAGGGGCGCCAAGGATGTTGATATTGAAAGGCCCAGGAATATAACAAGAGTAGTATTTTTAGGGGATTCTTTTGTCTTCGGCTGGGGGGTGGATGATGATAAGGTATTTACATACACCTTAGAAGAACGTTTCAATAAAGAGGAGGACGTAGAAGTTATCAATGCGAGTGTTTATGGATATGATATGGATGAATACTTGGTAGCGTTTGACAGGATTTTCAAATATGATCCGAATGTTATATTTCTAGGATTTTGCTTGGAAAACGATTTTAATTTTAGTATTAGTGAAAAAGGCAGCATGTCCGAAGAGCTAAGGGCAGAGAGAGAGGATACGGGAAGTCATATCAGAGAAATTATAAATAATTTACATATTATCACTTTAATAAGGGACAGATTATACATAACATTTCCAAAAATACGCAACATTATGCTCTCTTTAGGAATAAATAACAAACGAGATATATTCTTAAAATCATATCCTGAATCATTGAACAAGCTTTTAGTCAAAACGGAAAGTGCCCTTGATCATATGAACAAAGTTTCAAAGGAAAATGGTATAGATTTTATAGTGTTGTTGATTCCCCTTAAGGAGCAGATATATTGCCGTCAAGCAATAAGTAAATTCCAAGATTATGATATTGATAAACCAAATGAAGTTTTAACTGATATTCTTAAGAGAAACAGTATCCAATATATTGATTTAACATCTGATTTATTGACACAGAGCAGGCTGGTAAAAGAGAGGCTCTATTTTGACACAGATCCCCACTGGACCGAGTATGGTCATGAAATAGTAGGTCAGATTATATATAACAAATACAAGGATGCGATCATTAAAAAGGGGAAATAATTTTGTAATCTGTACTTCATTAGCAAATGTATAAGATCGAAAAATAAAATATACGTTATAAGTGCGTAGTATCTGGATAGTGTGAAATGGGCTAAGAATTATACCCCAGATGCAAAAGCGGGTTATTCTATATTTATATATGATTTAAGAAAGAAAACATTATGAACAATCCATCTGTATCGATAGTGATACCAACATACAAAGAAGTAGATAATATAGAACATCTTGTAAAGAGTATCAATAGCTCGATGCAAGGCCTGAACTGTAAATACGAGATTGTGATAGTAGATGATAGCTCTGAGGACGGTATCGAGGCTCTGGTATCAATGCTTTCTAAGGAATTACCAATAAGAATAAAGATAAGAAGAGCCGAAAGAGATCTTTCTGCTTCAGTAATAGACGGGTTTAAGATAGCTATTGGGGACATATTGGTAGTAATGGACGCTGACTTAAGCCACCCACCGGATAAGCTGCCGGAGTTAATAATACCTATAATAGAGGGTAAGTGCGATATTAGCATAGGAAGCAGGTTTATCAAGGGCGCTGATATCGAGGGGTTTGGGTTTTTTAGGAAAGCCAATGCTATTGTTTCAAAAGCTTTGGCACGTCCATTTGTTAGAGCGAGTGATCCCATGTCTGGCTTTTTTGCTTTTCGTGCTGACATTATAGCCAACTACGATATATTAAAGCCAATAGGTTTTAAGATAGGGCTTGAGATACTTGTTAAGTCAGGCACAGAAAGAATAGTTGAGATACCTATAATATTCGGCAAGAGATATGCAGGTAAGGGTAAACTTAGCATAAACCAGCAGTTTAAGTATCTTCAGCATTTATTTCGTTTGTTTTTATTTAGGATAAAAAGACAACAAGCGGTATTGACCTGTAAAAAATGACAGAGGCGTTAAATCTATGAATAATCAAAGATTGACTATAGTTATACCGGCGCACAACGAAGAGGCGTCACTTCCTGCTACAACAATAAGCCTCGAGTCTATTGTTGCAATTGATTATGATATAGCAGTTATGAATGATCATTCCGCTGATAAGACAGCAAATGTTGCAAGGGAGTTTTCTGATAAATTTAGTAACTTACGTATGGTTGAAAATGATACTGAGCCGAGCCTTACAAGTGCCATAAAAAAAGTTTTCCAGGAGCCAGAGGAAAGATGTTTGTGACAGTTATGGCAAATTCGTGTGATAATTCACGTTCAGGCTAATCCTAACTGAAGCATTTGCTATCTAATGACTACTAATGACTATTAGTGATAAGTGTTGACATTTATCCTTATTCTTGTTATTATTAATCTAGAAAACTGGAGAAAATAGTAATGGAGGTAAAACCAAACGAGATTTACACTACACTCGAAGCTCAGAAACTACTAAAAGTAAGCGCTTCTACGACTATGCGACTTATTAAAAAAGGTATTATACGTACAGCAAAGGTCGGCAAACAGTATCGTATTTTAGGTAAGGAGCTTTTGCGTCTTGTTTCTCCTGAGTTGGAGGATAGTGTTGGGAAGGTTTATAGTAAAGGTAGGCAATGGGCTCGTAAAGGTATAGACGATTAATATGTCCGTATATTTTAAGTTATAATTTAAGCTAAAGGAGTGTATCGATGAAAGATGTATTTAATAATAAAATAGTTCTTATAACCGGCGGCACAGGTTCATTCGGTAAGAAGTTTGTTGAGATAGTGCTTAAAAAGTATAAACCAAAGAAGCTTATTATTTTTAGCCGTGATGAAATGAAGCAGTATGAGATGAGTAAGAAGTTTAACCAAAAGAACGTAAGGTATTTTATAGGTGACATACGTGATTCTGCTAGGCTTCACAGGGCCTTTAATGGGGTAGATATAGTTATTCATGCTGCAGCAATTAAAATAGTGCCTACTGCTGAGTACAACCCATTTGAAGCTGTAAAAACTAACGTAATCGGTGCAGAGAATATAATAAATGTAGCAATCGATAATGGCGTAAAGTTAGTCATGGCGTTGAGCACCGATAAAGCAGCAAATCCCATTAACCTTTATGGTGCAACAAAACTTTGTGCCGAAAAGATGTTCATAGCAGCAAATAACTACTCTCCTCATGGAACAAGATTTAGCGTAGTAAGATATGGAAATGTTTTTGGTTCTCGCGGAAGCATAGCCCCACACTTTAATGAATGTAAGAAAAAAGGTGTAATACCTATTACAGATAAGAGGATGACTAGATTCTGGATTACTCTTGAACAAGGGGTAAAGTTTGTAATAAGTGCGATAGAACAGATGCACGGCGGAGAAATTTTCGTACCAAAAATTCCGAGTATGAAGATAATCGATTTTGCTCGTACAATAGCGCCAAACTGTAAGTTCAAAATTATTGGGATAAGGCCTGGTGAAAAACTCCATGAGGTGCTTGTTTCAGTAGATGATGCTAGGTATACATTTGAAAAGAGTGACAGGTATATTATATGTCCCGATGTTTTATTTAGTAAAAGGCAGAAGACCTCAGGTAAGAAGCTTTCTGAGATTTTCGGTGGTTATACGAGTAATACAAATGATAAATGGCTTTCTAGCAAAGACCTTAAAAAACTTATTAAAGAATAGGTTGTAAGTTTATGAAGATTATTCCTTATGGAAAACAGAGTATAGATAATTCAGATATTGCAGAAGTTGTAAAAGTGCTGAAATCTGATTGGATTACGCAAGGTCCGAAGATAGATGAATTTGAGAATGCTTTAGCAAAGTACTGTGGTAGTAAATATGCTGTCTGTGTATCATCAGGTACAGCCGCACTTCACCTAGCATGTGTAGCAGCAAATTTTAAAAAAGGTGATGAAGCAATTACTTCGCCTATAACATTCTTAGCAACAGCGAATTCTATAGTCTATACAGGAGCAAGGCCTGTATTTGCTGATATAGATTACGACACTATTAATATAGAGCCTATTCAAATTAAGAAAAAGCTTACAAAGAAAACAAAAGCTATATTACCTGTTCATTTTGCTGGGCTTCCATGTGATATGCCTGAGATTTCAAAAATTGCTAAAAAAAATAAACTTACTGTAATTGAGGATGCTGCTCATGCTCTTGGCGCAGCATACAAATATAAGGGTAAATGGTATAAGATAGGTTCTTGTAAGCATTCTGATATGACAGCCTTTAGTTTTCATCCGGTAAAACATATAACTACCGGAGAAGGCGGGGCTATCACAACCAACAGTAAGAAGATATATGAGAAGGTAAAAGCGTTAAGGTCTCACGGTACATATAAGACCGAGGGTATGATGAAGAAAAATGGTCCATGGCATTATGAAATGCGGGACCTGGGTTTTAACTACAGGATCACGGATTTCCAATGCGCGCTGGGTGTGAGCCAGATGAAGAAACTTAGAGGTTTTCTGAAGGAAAGACGCAGCATAGCAAAGGTTTATGATAAGAGCTTCGGAGATGAGGCGGGGATCTTTATCCCCGGAAAAAGCGGGGATAAGCGAGAAGCGTATCATTTGTACGTGCTTAAGATAGATTTCCCCCAATTTAATATAAATCGGAAGGAATTTTTTAAAGAGATGAGAACCTTGGGCATTTTTTGCCAAGTACATTATATTCCTGCATACTTACAGCCATATTACCGGGGTTTGGGTTATAGAAAAGGGCTTTGCCCGAACGCGGAAAAGGTCTATGCGGAAGAGATAAGCATACCTTTATATCCGACTATGGAAGATAAAGACGTTTTGAGAGTGGTGAAAAGTATTAATAAAGTATTAAAAAATAATGGGGGAAGATGAAATATACTACGGAGCAGGAAAAAAAGTGGAGCGGCGATTTCGGGAAAAAATATATCAGGCGAAATGATTTTGATCCGATTGCTCTTGATAGGGAATATAAAAAGATGTATGGTGTCACCGCCCGGGTATTGAATAAAGAATTTTTAGGTGAATTAGACCTGGATAGTCGGATACTCGAGGTCGGTTCAAATATCAGGAATCAGCTTATGCTGCTCCAGAAGATGGGTTTCAAGAATCTTTATGTATTGAAATCAATCCTACCGCGGTTGAAAAGGCAAAGAAAAGGACAAAGGGAGTGAATCTTATTCAGGGATCCGTTTTCGATATCCCCTTTAAGGATAAATATTTTGATATGGTTTTCACCGCAGGGGTTCTTATCCATGTAAGCCCGTCGGATATAAAAAAGGTATTGAAAGAGATATACAGATGCAGTACAAAATATATTTGGGGACATAGTATTATTCCAAAAAATATCAAGAAATAGGATATCGGGGGAGTAAGAATCTGATGTGGAAGGGGGATTTTCCCGGGATGTATATCAAGATGTTCGATGGAATCAAAGTTTTGAAGAAAAGGTTCCTGGACTATGTGTGCGATGATAATACTGATGTGATGTATCTCTTGAAAAGGAAGGCTAGATGAGCGATAGAATACTGAGTGTTGTTAATGAACCTGTTCTTACAGGTGGTGCGATCCGGCTTGAGGGGCTGTCTGGTAAGCATGTAAGTGAAGAATACGCTGCGTGGCTGAATGATGTGGAAGTTTGCCGGGAGAACAGTCATGGCGGTGGAAACACTATCGAGATGACAAGGGAATATGTTCGATCGGTCGATTGCTCTGAGAATACCGCTGTGTTCGCCATCATCTCTATAAAAGAAGAGAAACATATAGGTAACATAAGCCTGGGCAACATATCTTGGAGGAATAATTCGGGCGAGATATCCATTCTTATTGGAGATAAAGATTACTGGGGAAAGGGTATTGGAAGACAGGCCTATGAGTTGGTCATAGAGTATGGGTTTAAAGTCCTTGAGCTTCATCGGATATATTCCGGAATGACCGTGCGGAACAAGGCGATGATAAGTGTCGCGGAGAAAGTTGGTATGTCGCGTGAAGGTATAGCGAAAGACGCGTTTCAGAAAGATGGTGAATATGTGGATATTGTGAAATACGCGTTCATTAATTCTGAACAGGTTATGTAGGAAAGGGAGAATATCAATGAACATACATGGAAAGAGAAAGGTAGTAGCGACCATAGAGGCCAGATTCACGTCTACCAGATTGCCCGGAAAAACACTTCTTGAGATCTGCGAAAAACCCACACTCGAACTTATTATCGAAAGGCTCAAAATGAGTGAATTGATTGATGAAATAGTTATTGCGACCACGGTCAGCAAGGACTGCGATGCTATAGAAGAGTTGGCTAAAGGGAGCGGTGTCGGATGTTTCAGGGGGAGTGAAGATGATGTTTTGGACAGGGTTCTTCAGGCGGCAAAGGCGTATCAGGCGGATATTATAGTCGAGATGACTGGGGACGAAACCTTGATAGATCCCGTGATAGTTGATGAGACAATCCAATTCTATCGTGATAATGATTTTGATTATGTAAGCAATATACTTGACAGGCGGTATCCGAGGGGACTTGATACACAGGTATTCTCTACTGAGGTTCTTGAAGAGGTAGCGGGTCTTACTAATGATCCGGCTGATAGGGAGAATGTATCGCTCTATATCTATGAGCACCCGGAAAAATATACTTTGGGTAGCGTGAAAGCGCCGGATGAGATGAACCGGCCGGAGTGGAGATGGACATTGGATACCAAAGAGGACTTCGAGTTTTTGAAAGCTGTTTATGAAGCGTTGTATTCGGAGAATAAGGTGTTCAGTGCTCAGGATATCTTTGCTTTTCTCGCGGAGAATCCGGCTGTACTTGAAATCAATAAAGAGATCCAACAGAAGGCGGTAAGGTAATATGTCAAAAAGATTAAAGTCTGCGGTTATAGGGTGCGGGCGGATAGGTGCTGAATTCGATAATGATCCAAAAAGAACATATGTTTCAACACATACGGGGGCATACGCGACCATCAAGGACACTGATCTGGTCGCAGTGTGTGATACGGATAAAAAGAAAGTGAAGGAATGCTCTGATAGGTGGGATATCAAGAAGGTTTTTACGGACTTCGGTAAAATGATGGAGGAATGCCAACCTGAAGTGGTCAGTATATGCACGCCGCCCTCTACGCATTATCCTGTTCTAAAAGAACTGGTAAAGTACGGTCCTAAAGCGATTTTCTGTGAAAAACCGATAGCAGCTAGCATAAAAGACGCTGAAAAGATGATAAAACTTTGTGATGAGAATAATATTCTTTTCCAGATAGATCATCAAAGACGTTTCGACAAGCTTCACGCGGAGATCAAAAAACTGATAGAAAAAAAGAAGTTTGGAGATGTTCAGCATGTGAATTTTTACTATACGGCCGGGGTCAGGAACACCGGATCACATATGTTTGATCTGATGCGGCTTTTTTTTGGAGATGCCGAGTGGATAGAGGCATTCTATTCGAAACATACTGACAAGAAAAAAGAGGATCCGGATCTTGATGGTGTTATCAGGTTCAAGAGCGGACTTTTTGCTACTTTTCAGGCTTGTGACGTTAAGAACTATCTGATATTTGAGATGAACATCATTTTTGATAAGGCGAGGATTATCCTTAAAAATAGTGGACTTAATGTGGAATGTCACGTGGTCAAAGATAGTAAATATTTTTCGGGCTACAAAGAACTGGGGAAAAGCCAAAAACTGTTCAGCGCTACATATAAACGCAATTTTATGATAAATGCCGTAAACGAGATCGTAACTTGTTTGCGTAAAAAAAAAAGATCAGTATCATCCGGGAAGGATGGTCTGGCAGCATTAAAAATGATAGAAGCCGCTGTTTCTTCCGCGGGGAAAGATGGGAAAAGGATAGAATTTAAATAGGAGTGAAAATGGGAAAATTAGCTGTTTTGGGTGGAGAGAAAGTAAGGAAAGAACCATTCGTGGGTTATGCTTTTGTTGGTGAAGAGGAGAAAAAGAGGGTTGCCGAGGTGCTTGAGGGCGGGATGCTTTCAGGGTTTATCGCGCAGAAAGGTGATCATTTTCTAGGGGGTAAGCAAGTAAGAGAACTGGAGGAGCTTATACGTGAATATTTTGGTGTAAAAGCAGCGGTTACCGTCAATTCTGCGACGGCTGGCCTTCATGCAGCTCTGGCGGCTTGCGGTGTAGGTCCCGGAGACGAAGTCATCGTAACACCATACACGATGAGCGCTTCGGCCACAGCGATAGTCATGGTTAACGCCATTCCGGTATTTGCGGATATTGATGAGGAAACATTCTCGCTTGATCCGGAGAGGATAAAGGAAAAGATAACTCCCATGACCAAGGCTATTGTTGTTGTTCATCTTTTCGGAGGAGCGGCAGACATGGCCCCGATAATGGCCTTGGCCACTAAGCATGGTCTTTCTGTTATCGAAGATTGTGCCCAGGCCCCGGGAGGGAAATACAAAGATAGATTTGTGGGGACTATCGGGGATATTGGTGTTTTTAGCCTCAATCAGCACAAAACTATCACTTCCGGAGAAGGTGGTTTTGCTGTGACCAATAATGAAGCACTCGCTTTGCGTATGCAGCTTATAAGAAATCATGGAGAGGTTATTGTGGATTCCATGGGGATAGATGATATCGATAACATTATAGGTTTTAATTATCGTATGACTGAACTTGAGGCCGCTGTGAGTGTCGGGCAGTTCAGGCGTTTGGATGAGCTTAATGATCACAGAATAGAGCTGGTGGAATATCTTACAGAACGTTTGTCGGGCTACGACGGTCTTATCCTACCGAAGAACGCTGAGGGGGATAAGCATGTATATTTTGTGTATCCCATACGAATGAATGAGAATAAACTAGGAGTTACTAGGGATGTTTTCGCGAAAGCTTTAAATGCTGAAGGTATTCCTTTCGGGTCCGGTTATGTCAGACCGATATATCTTGAACCTATGTACCAGCGGAAGATCGCGTATGGGAAGAGCGGGTGGCCGTTCACCGGAGGGATATACGATGGGGATGTCGATTATTCCAAAGGTATATGTCCTGTGACTGAACGGATGCATGAAAAAGAATTATTACTTACGGGAGTGTGTAAATATCCGCATACGAAAAAAGATATAGACGATGTGGTTGAAGCTTTCAAGAAGATTTTCTCAAATATTGATGAACTGAAAAAGTGATATGAAAATATTGTTCCTTACAGAAGGTGGAGAACAAAACGGGCTAGGTCATATTACCCGGTGTAGTGCTTTGGCCGCGGCCGGCAAACAGCTTTATCCGACCGCGAATATCCGGTTCGTGATCGATTCGGATTCGGGAGCGAAAGAACTTCTGCTCGCAGGTCTTGCCGGGAATATTGATATTTTGTGCTGGAGAAAAGTTCTGGACGAGGTGCTCGAGCTTGCCCGGGGGAGTGACATGGTTGTGATTGATTCATATTTTGCCGACCGTGAAGTTTATGAAGCAATTTCCGGGGTTACGGGAGGTTGCACAATAATGATAGATGATTACTGTCGTCTGGACTATCCTGCCGGCATAGTAGTGAACCCGTCCGCTTTTGTTGATAAAGAAAAGTATTTATCAAAGGATGGTGTTGTGTATTTTCTTGGCAGTGAGTTCATTGTGCTGAGAAAAGAGTTCTGCAATGTGCCCGATAAGAAGATACGGGATGTTGTTGAAAATGTGCTGATCACTTTCGGGGGTACGGCGGAAGGAACGTTTATGGGCGATGTTGAGAGAGAGCTGAAAGGCAGATTCGGAGACGGGGTTACTGTTGTTGCTCCGAGCAGGGAGCTGGTTGATGCCGCGGGAATGTTAGAACTTATGCTTGACGCTGATATTTGTATCTCGGCGGGAGGGCAGACCACATATGAACTTGCTCGAGTAGGTGTGCCCACGGTATGTGTATGTTTCGCCGATAATCAGCGGTTCAACATAAAAGGTTTATCCGACGGCGGATTTCTTGAATATGCCGGGAATGTGGACGATGTTGATATGTTGGCAAAGATCGCGGGTGGTGTAGATGCCCTTGAAGATATGGAAACAAGAAAGGCAAGGAGTCTCACGGGCAGATCTTTAGTTCCTGGCGACGGGGCGGTCAATGTTTTCCTTAAAGCAGCCGAAGTTTTCGGGATAAAGGCGGGAACATGAACATATGTTTTCTGGGGGGGCAGATGGCCGGCATGATCGGAGTGTTAGCCGCTATGTCAGAAGGGGTGAACGTAGTGACTTCTGTTGCATATTCCGAAGACGTGGAGAGTCTCCTTAAGGACAAGGATGTCCCGGTTTACAGAAGCGTGAAAGACGAAGTGTTTCTGAATAGTTTGAATGACATAGATCTTATTCTGAGTGTTCATTGTCGGGAGATAGTAGGGGAAGGTATCCTAAGTCGGGCAAAATGTGGAGGGATAAATGTTCATCCATATCTTTATAAATACAAGGGTGCCGATCCCGTCGGCAGGGCGATTAAAGAGGGAGAATTTAATGCCAGTGTAGGCGTACACAGGATGACGGACATAGTCGATGGAGGAGAAGTTCTCTTTGAGGATTATCTGGATGTTACCGGAGCCAGAACGCCGCAAGAGGTTTACGCGAAGCTATATCCGTTTTATGCTATGTCGGTGTTGAAAGCTATCAGGATGGTGGAAAATGAAGTATGACATTAAGCCCATATTTAAAGGGGAAGCGGATTGCCAAGTCGTAGCGGAGGTCTCCGCCAATCATGGTCAGAATATACAGTTGGCGCTTGCTATGATCAAACAGGCTGCCGAATGCGGCGCGGATGCCGTTAAGTTCCAGGCATATACTCCCGACACGCTTACTATAGACTCAGCGCAAAAGGTTTTCATGATAGACCATCCGGAATGGGGCGGTCAGACATTGTATGAACTGTACCAGAAAGCGTATACCCCGTGGGAGTGGTTTGATGAGCTCAAGAAGGCATGCGAAGATGCCGGGGTGCTTTTCTTCGCGACAGCTTTTGATAATAGTTCCGTTGATATGCTGGAAGATCTTAACGTGGCGGTTCATAAGATAGCTTCTTTTGAACTGGTAGATGTGCCTCTGATACGATACGTGGCGGGCACAAAAAAACCGCTTATTATGTCCACGGGCATGGCGACTGCTGAGGAGATAGAAGAGGCCCTTGCTGCTGCGCGTGATGGCGGAGCTGAGCAGGTATTTCTGCTCAAGTGTGTAAGTAGTTATCCCGCGGATCCGGCAGATATGAATCTTAGGACGATAGCAGATATGCGGAAGCGTTTTGGGTTTCCGGTAGGTATTTCTGATCATAGTAAAGGCACCGCCGTATCAGTTGCCAGCGTGGCAATGGGCGCAAAGATGGTAGAAAAACATTTCGCACTTGCGGGGCAAGAAGCTACTGCCGACAGCTTTTTTTCTCTTGACGCTTCTGGACTGAAGGTTCTTGTTCGGGATGTGAGAGAGACAGAAAAGGCTCTTGGCGGAGTGGGCTATGGGCCCACCGAGGATGAGAAAAAGAGCATATTTTTCAGGCGTTCTCTTTTTGTGGTCAAAGATGTTGGTGAAGGGGAAGAATTCTCTCAGGACAATGTGAGGTCTATAAGGCCATCCGCGGGACTTGCCCCGAAAGAATTTGGTAATGTTCTCGGCAGGAAAGCTGCCAGAGACATAAAGAGGGGAACACCTCTTGAGAGTAAGCATATAGAAGGTTTTGAAAAGCCTTAGGTTAAATCGAGTAAATATTAATGGAGGCGTGGAGAATGAGATATTGCAAAAGATGTATACAACCGGATACGAGACCCGGCATATATTTTAATGAAGAGGGAGTATGTGGTGCGTGTTTGTACGAAGATGATGTGGATAAGAATATAGACTGGGCTGCCAGGGAAAAAGAACTTCAGGACATAGCGGATTGGGCCAAGAAAACAACAAAGGCTCCATGGGATTGTGCTATCGGGGTAAGCGGGGGGAAAGACAGCACTTTTCAGGCTTTATACGCTAGGGAGAAGTTGGGTCTCAGGGTTCTGCTTGTAAATAGTGAGCCGGAAGGTATAAGCGCGATAGGAGTGCAGAACATAGAAAACCTTATAAGCAAAGGGTTTGATATTATAAAAGTAAGACCGAATCCGATTGTTATCAAAAAACTCATGAAAAGGGATTTCTATAAGTATTTAAACCCTGTAAAGGTAACAGAATATTCTCTTTGGTCTTCTACCTACATAATAGCGGATAAATTTGATATTCCGGTGATAATACAGGGGGAAAATCCTGGACTTACACTTGGTGTAAGGACCACTGGAGTTGGTACGGACGGGAATGCCCTTAATGCGGAGAAACTTGATACTCTTTCAGAGCCTTGGAGAGCATATGTGGATGACGAAATAGATGAGAAAGATATGTTCGTTTATCATTATGACAGAGAATCTATGAAAAATAGAGGAATTAAAGGAGTTTGGCTCCAGTATTATGCTAAAGAATGGTCTGCTGCGCATAATGCTGAGTTCTCAAAAAGACATGGATTAAATGTAAGAGAGGACTTTAACCCTGAAGATATAGGAACTTATATTGGTTACAGCCAGATGGATTCAGATCTTGTCCCTGCTAACCAGTTTTTGAAGTATATTAAATTCGGGTTCGGACAGTGCACAGATCATGCTTGTTATGGTATTAGAACTGAAAACTTGGCTAGGGATAAAGCTATAGAGCTCGTGCGCAAATATGACGGAAAGTGTAGTGAGAAGTATATCAAAGCGCTTTGTGATGCTATAAATATTTCAATAGATGAGTTTTGGAAAGTGGCAAATTCATTTAGAGGCCCTATGTGGGAAAAGAATAAAGTAGGGGAATGGATATTAAAGGACCCTATTTGGAGGCAAGTGGAAAATGAGAAAAAGGTTAAAGTACGGTAGGTTATATTGGATGCCATTAGAAGCTAAAGACTTAGGCAGAGATTTTTTATGGAGAGTATTTAACAAGTTTGGTATCAAATATATTCCATTTACATTAAGATTTTATGATGAGCTCTATCTTAGGGAAGATATTTCTAAATACAGCAGGCGCCTCATATATGAGTGCAGGAAATGGGGAGTAGTAACATATGTTGTGCAGGAAGGGCCAATCCAGATTAGTGGCGCCGCTGAATTTGGCCTTATCCCATTGTATGCTGATAATTTTTTATGCCCGAAGGAAGATTGTGAATACTGGGTTAAGGCTGGAATGCCAAAGCAGAGAATAAAGGCCTATAAGATGCAGAAGCCGAAAAAAGAGGATTATGAAGGCGTTGTTTTTCTTGAGCCTTTTCTTGTGTGGAAAGATAAATATCCCGAAAATTATAAAGCTCGTCACAACATAAAAGTAGCGGAAACTATTTGTAAAATGATGGATGAAGATGTTATTTTTAAGCTTCCTGAAAGCAGATCGGAAATCGTGGAGCCTATTTTACAACCATACAGAATAACTAAATCTGCAAATGAGGATTTAATCAGGAAGTACAATAAGATATACTGTTTTTCCGGAAGTTCTATAATAGAGCTTTGCCGGAAAGCAGGAAAAAAATGCGAAATTATAGTAAAAAATAATAGTGAAGACGATTTCATTGAGAGAGAAAAAAGTCCAAGTGTTCATAAGAGCAAAGAAGATTATGATGGCGTAGCGTTTTTGTTGCCATTTGATGTTTTGGATAATATAGGATTTCCGTGTTTAAAGCCTCGCCGTGAGTTAAAAATTATAAAAGGAATCTATGATATGATGAATAAAGATGTACTGTTTAAACCACACCAGGCAAATCCAGAGCTTATAGAACCATTTCTTCCTCCTCATAGGATAATCTGGGATACAGCAGAAGAATTGATTAGAAAATATGACAAGATATACTGTTTTTCTGCCTGCTCTATAAGAAAAGATTGTGAGATGTTAGGCAAGGAATATGAACTTATAGATAAAGAAAATTAAAGAGAAAAACAAGACAAGGAAATAGGCTAATTTCTGTAGTTATACTGGCTTATTCTGGTGCCGGATATTTAAAGAGCAGATAGAAAGTATGTTGGTTCAGGACTATTAAGATATAGACTTTATTATTGTTGATGCTTGTTAAGAAGATCAAAACTTATAAGTGACAAATTTAATATCAAGGAAGAGCATATTTTGAAGATATATAGGAAGGAATGCAATTTGTGTGTAGCTACTTATTGCTTAAGGGCTTAAATATACACAAAATTGGACGAAATCTAATAAAGCATTTAAGTTTTTGATAAGACAGAATGACGGCCAAAGTATTAAAATGATTGTGGATTATATAAATATAGGATATTGAGATAATATAAAGTTACAATATGAAAATAAAATCACAGAAATGCGCAATATGTAGAAATGAATTATTTCGCTACTACTATAAAGGCAGAGATCGATTTTATGGAGTGGAAGGTTTCTTTGATATCATAAGATGTGATAGCTGCGGCTTACTTTCTATTGTACCTATACCAAGTCCAGAAACACTAAAGAAGCATTACCCAAGTAATTATTATTCATATAATGATACAGAAAGAATATCACCAAGATTAAATTCTTTAAAAGAAAAACTCAGGTTTTATTTGTCGCATCCGATAAAAGCACTTAATTGTATAGTATATTCAAAGTTATTAAAACAGAAGGATCTTCTTGTGTATAGCAAGGGCGCTAATGTGCTCGATATAGGTTGTGGAGATGGTCGTTACCTACTTGGCAAGAGTCAACAAGGATGTAGCTGTTTTGGTATCGATATAGACAGCGCTGCATTAAAGAGATTGCAGGAAAAGGATAGTAGTGTAAAAGTATTTTGTGGTGATATCTGGGATGCGAATTTTAAGGAAGAGACCTTTGATATAGTAAATCTTGATAATGTTTTTGAACATATAACAGAGCCTGAGAGATTGCTTGACGAAGTAAAAAGTGTAATGGCAAAAGACGGACTATTAAGACTTGTTGTGCCAAATTCATCATCATTGACACATAAGATATTTCGTAGTCGATGGATGGGGCTTGATGTTCCAAGACATATATATACATATTCTATCGGTAATTTAAAGAGACTTTTTAAGAAAAAAGGTTTTGCTATAAAGAGTGTCAGAACCATAGAGAATTCGTTTGATTTTTTAGGCAGTATAATATATTTGATAAATGATATTTTTAAGACTGATTACAAAGTAATGGATTGTGATAATATATGGGATAATGAGTTTTTAAAATTTCTATTTTCACCGTATGCATTTTTGGTTAATGGTTTTAAGATAGGGGATTCTGTAGAGGTTATTTTACAGAGCAATGGAAAAGGAAAATGTTATAATGGGCGATCTAAACCAACTTAAATATTTAAAGGACAATGCACATTTAGTCAAAGGTCCGATACTAGAAATTGGTAGTAAAGACTATGGAAATAATCCTAACTATAGAGTTATGTTTCCTGATAAAAGTTATGTCGGTATTGATTTGGAAAACGGTAAAGGAGTTGATGCTGTAATAGATCTTTCTATCAATTACGAAAAGATTATATCTAAACTAAAAATAGATAAGTTTAACACAGTTATATGTTTTAGTGTTTTAGAACATTGCAAAGATTTATTTAAGGTTTGTTCAAACATTCAAAAGCTTCTTAACTCGAAAGGGCATTTGTTTATAAGTGTTCCATTTTGTTGGGAGTATCATAGATTTCCGGAAGATTATTGGAGGTTTACTCCAGAAGGTATTAAGGTTTTGTTTCCTGATTTTGAATTTATAGATAATCATACTATGATTTCTACGTCAAAAATTGGAGAAATTAAAAGTCCTGATAATGAGTTTTACAAATTAGATATGGCGCCTCGCGTGGGAATCCAGAAAAAAAGATATAGTTTATTTGCAGGGATAGTAATTAAAATTCTTAAATATTTTCCATTTTTGAAACCTATTTTTGATTATACCTTTTTAATGCCTCCTGTTGCCGTACAAATGGTTGGAATAAAAAAAGGTAGCAGCCCAAGCCTTCTTAAAGATGAATAGTTTAGTTTCAATAGTAATGGCAGTCTATAATGGGCAAAAATACTTAGAAAGCCAGATTGAGAGTATTTTAGCTCAAAGCTATAAAAACATAGAACTGATTATTGTAGATGATAAATCTATTGATAAGAGCATAGAGATTATTTCAAATTTTGCAAAGAAAGACGATAGAGTAAAGATTTTCAAGAATAATAACAATCTTGGCATTGTTGAGAATTTCTTAAAAGGATTAGAGCATGCAGCAGGTGATTTTTTCTGTTTTTGTGACCAGGATGATTACTGGGTAAGTGATAAGATAGAAGTTTTGAGCAGGCTTCTTGATAAAGATAAAAAAAATATGCTTGCATATTCAGATATGGAAATTTGCGATGAAAATTTGAAAGTTTTACATAAATCTTTTCAAGAAACATCTGGTATATTACCTAGAAAAGGTCACTTGGGAGAAATATCATTTTTAAGAAATATTATGCCAGGCTGCTCCATGATGTTTCGTAAAGAGGTGAAGGAATTATTAAATAAGATGAAAGAGCCGATTCCTTTAATGCATGATCATATGGCTTTTATAGTAAGTTCTTTATTAGGTAATATTGTCTATTCTAAAAAGCAGTTAGTTAAATATAGGCAACACAATGAAAACAATATAGGGGCTTTTTATGATTCAATAGTTAATAGCGAAAAAATAATAAGTAAATTAGATCAGGCAATATATTATTTTGAGCATAATTTAAAAGATCAGCATAATTTTGATTTAGATAAATTAAAAGAATTTTGTAAAGTTTTAAAATCAAGAAATATTCTAAAAAGGTCTTTATTTATGGATTATTTCCTATTTTTAAGAAGAGATACTTTTTTAGATAAGATTTTGGGGCGATTCTATTGCCTTTTTCCTGATACATATGAGAGATTAAAGAGATTCCATGCCAATGGAACGGATAAATTAATTCTATTGCCACTTAAAAGAGTTTTATTTTTGATATGGACAATAGCAGTGTTTTATTTTTTCATTTCAGAATTTGTTATATGCAAGATTTTAAAGGTTTTGGGAAGATAGTTATGGATAAAGACATCAATAAAATTTATAGTACTACAAAAAGAGCCTGGAATGATAATTGGAAACCCCACGAGATAGAGCGGGTAATGGAGATATTTACTTATCCTAGAGTAAAGAAACAAGTAGAGTTTTTTGAAAAATACTTGCCCAAAAAAGAAAGAATTTTAGAGGGCGGATGTGGATTAGGACCGTATCTTTTATATTTTCATAAGAAAGGGTATAAAATCACTGGTATTGATTATAATCAAGATCCGCTTGATAAGATTAAAAAATATGATAGCACAGTTAACGTCCAGACTATGGATGTGAAGGATTTAAAATTTGATGATGCATCTTTTGGAGGGTATTTATCACTAGGTGTTATAGAGCATTTTTCAGAAGGCCCTGAAAAATCTATAGAAGAGGCGAATAGAGTATTGAAGAACGGGGGAGTTTTTATTGTACAAGTTCCTATAATGAATCTGTTTTTAATGCTTAAATATCCTTGGGAGCTGCTAAAGAGAAATAAGTTCACAAGGCGCATTCTAAAGAAGCCTCAAAAACATTATTATTGGCAGCAATATTTTAAGGCAGGGAGATTAAAATATATTCTTGAAAAAAGAGGCTTTAAGGTTCTGGAGATAAGGCCCATGGATCATGAGCATAACATAATAAGTACTTTTGGATTCTTAAGAGATAAGAGTAGCTATGATGGGGCCAGTGATATGGGAATCAAAATGAGTGAATTTTGTGAAAAATACCTGCGTTGGCCAACAGCAGCAAATATGGTGCTGATATGCAAAAAAGAGAATTAATGATTATATGATTAATATAGTTATGTTTATGTTACTGCTTATTGTGATTATTCCATTTGGAATAGCAATATTAAGGGTATTTACAAAAGAAAATTTTTTAAACCCATTGGAACAGTCTTTTTTAGGGTTTGGCTTAGGCGCTGGCGTTTTGGCACTTTTGATATTAACCATAGGATTGCTAGGTTTTCTTTATAAGAATCTAATTGTTGGTCTTTTGTGTATATTGTTTTTAGTTTTGCTAAAAAGCATAGGAAAATATGCTAGAAATATGTTTCTATGGATAAAAGATATTAAGTTCAAGGAATTGCTACATGCTGAGAAGCTCCTAATTCTATTTTTAATTTTTATGTGCGCATTTTCCTTGATAGGAGCACTTGCTCCATTGCTTGGCACAGATTCAGCATCATATCATATGCAAGATCCAAAGCTATTTATTGAGCAACATAAGATATCTCATATACCTTATACCAGAGAATCATTGTGGCCTTTCTTAGTGCAGATGCTTTTTACTCTCGGTTTGATGCTTAAAGGTCCTGTGCTTGCTAAGCTTTTTAATTTTGGGTTTGGGTTTTTTGCAGCAATTGGAATCTATTGTTTGTCTAGGCGTCATTTATCCAGGTTAACCTCACTTATTGCGATATCCATTTTTGTATCAGTGCCAGCAATATTTACTAGTATCAATTATGCTTATACAGATTTAGGGGTTATATTCTATGTATTAGCGGCTTTTTATTCATTTTTTAGATACTTAGAGAGTAAAAAATTAAATTGGTTTTATATATCTGCTATTTTTTGTGGATTTCTTTTAGGTATTAAGGTTACATCTGCGACAGTACCTGCTCTGATAGTAGCATTTTTTGTTTTTGATTATGTTTCAAATAAAAAAATAGATAAAAAAATCTTTTTTGCACCGTTAGCCTTTGCACTTATATCGTTTGGAGTGTGCGGTGTATGGTATATAAGGTCATGGATTATCCTTGGTAATCCTATATTTCCATTTGCAGGATATATATTTGGTGGCAATGGTTATTTGGAAGAATTTTTAAGGTATCATACGACATCTGGAATGGGAATAGGTATTACTCAATATTTAACAGCACCATGGTTTATTACATTTTATCCTGATATGTTTGGCGGGGAGAGCATAGGTATAGCATTTTTAATTTTTCTACCATTGATTATTTTTATTAGAAAACCAAAGCCGTTTATCTCTTATCTGATATTTGCAGTGATGATGTTATATACATCATGGTTTATAGTTTATCAGTATACAAGATTTCTTTATCCAGCTATTGCGCTTATGTGCATACTCGTTGCTTATATCTATATGAATATATGCAAAAAAGATAAAATTATCTTTAGAATTGCTACTTTAGTTATGATTTTAATATTCAGCTATAGTGTTATGCTAATAATTTATCATAATGCTGATGCTGTGCCTGTAGCGCTTGGCCTTGAAACAGAAGACGACTATCTAAAGAGCCATGAAAGAAGTTATAAAATGGCAGAGTATATTAATAATAATTTAGATATAAACGCAAAGATATTTGTATTAGAGGATCCACATCTGTTTTATATTAATCGGTATGCAGCTAATGCATTCTGCTTTAAAATGGATACAAAAAGTTATAAGTTTGCTAACAACCCAAAAGAGTTTACAAAGTATATCAGATCAAAAGGATTTAATTACATTCTTCACCAAAAGGATCTTACCCCAGGCAGAAGCGGTGTTTCCTATTCTACGCCTGAGGAAGTATTTGGCAAAAGAAACGTAGAACTTATTAAGGAAATAGACTTTTCCTACAAGGATGAAAAATTTAAATATCAACTCTGGAGTATTTAGAATTAGAGGAAAATATATCTTATGAAATATTCTGTAATAGTGCCAGTTTATAATGAAAAATCTACTATCAAAGAGATCATACGCCAGATAAGAGAGGTTGATCTGGATAAAGAGATTATAATTGTAGATGATGGGTCAACAGATGGCACAGAAGATATACTTAAAGATAATTTTAGCAACCAAGAGGGCGTGCAGCTTATTTTTTTAGAAAAGAACCATGGTAAAGGTTTTGCAATCAGAAAGGCATTAGAACATGTTAAGGGTGATATTATAATAATGCAGGATGCTGATTTAGAATATAATCCACAGGATTATAAAAAACTGGTTAAGCCTATTTTAGATGGGCGTGTATCTGTTGTATATGGTTCAAGGTTTATTAATTTAAATAAATTTGCTTATATGTGTAATTGGATAAGAAGCAAGTTAAGCAATACAGAGTGCAGAATAGGGCATCTTTATTTTTCTAATTTTTTAGGTATACAGCTTTTAAATTTTATTGTGCGCATTCTTTATGGAGCAAAGATTACTGATGAGGCAACATGTTATAAAGTATTTAAAAAAGAGGTTATAAACAAGATAAACCTAAAATCCATTAAATTTGAGTTTTGTCCAGAGATAACTGCTAAGGTTTTAAAGACGGGGTATGGGATAGTAGAGGTGCCTATATCATATTATCCCAGAACTACTGAACACGGCAAGAAGATCGGCTGGAGAGACGGCCTTACAGCAATCTACGCCCTTATAAAATATAGGTTTATTGATTAGATGATACAGAAAAAAGATATTTCTATGAAAGAAAGAATTATAAAAGATACAGCGAAATATAATATTGCCCAATATAGCTCACAGGTTATTGGTTTCTTTACTGCTGTTGCAATGCGCAGTTTTTTAGGGCCGTATCTTATAGGAATTTGGGCACTGCTTAAGGTGATAGTGAATTACGCAAGCCTTATGAACTTAGGTGTTGGTGCCGCTGCCGCATATAAGATACCTTTTTATAAAGGAAAAAATGACAAGCAAGCTGAAATAGAAGTAAGAGATTCAGCTTTTGGTTTTCTATTTCTAGTATCTGTTTTATCAAGCGTCGTAGTTATAATAGCATCCTTTATTTTAAGGCATCGATATCCTCAAGAGGTTATAGTAGGTCTTATATTTGTTTCGATATTTATTATATTACAAAAACTATATTCATATTATATTGAAGTCTTGAGGGCAAATAGCAACTTTTCTGTTATAAGTGTCTCAGTTGTCTTTGACGCGATAGTTAATCTTGCGCTTATACTTTTACTCGTTCGAAACTTCAAACTTTATGGTCTATATGTTGCAGCCATGCTTATGACAGTTTTGAACACTTTCTTTGTTCATAGCCTAGCCAAATATAGAATACAGTTTACTTTTCACATTAAAAGAATAGCCTCTCTTATAAGGTTTGGTTTTCCACTATTAATACTTGGGTTTTTAGGTACAATATTAATGAGTATAGATACCATAATAATTGCAAAGATGCTGGGTATTACCTTTGTTGGTTATTATAGTATCGCGACTATGGCTAGGAATTCTATAAAAGGAGTAGCTAACAATTTTGGTATAGTAACAATGCCGAGATTGCTTGAGGCGTACGGAAAAACAGAGGATGTTAAAGATATTCAGAAATTTGTAACGGTATCAGCAGAAACCATATCTTATCTTTTGCCTATACCTTTAGGGTTTATGTATCTGGTAATTCCCTTGCTTGTAACAAAGGTATTGCCGCAGTTTATACCAGGCATCTTTGCAGCGCAGATTTTGTTATTTGATATCTTTTTTCGTTCCTGCTGTCCACAGGCAGAACAATTTCTCATAGCTTTAAATAAGCAGGCAAAAATTTTACCAATTACGATAGTAGCAATTTTCATTAATGTAGTACTAAATTATATTTTTATCAAAATGGGTTTTGGTATATACGGAGTGGCTGCAGGTACAGCTATTGCAGCATTATTCAATTTTTTAGGTATATTAATTTTTGCAATGAGTCACTTTGTTAGCATGAAAAAGACATTATTTTTTATATTGAAAATATTGTCCCCGTTAGTATATATTGCAACGGTTGTGGTAAGTTGCTCTTATTTTATAAGAGCAGGCAATGCCTATCTTAGCCTAGCGATAAGTATTGTAGTTCTGGCCATCTTTTCTACGCCTTTATTATTTTATATTGACCGTAAAACGCATATATTGCGTATGCTTTTAAAATTTCTAACTAAAAAGGCGCTAAATAAATGAAAGTTAATATGGTTGTTCTAGCTTATAATAATAAAAATCTTCTTAAGGAGTGCCTGCCTAGTATAGTTATTGCTGCTGAGGCAAGCAGGTTCAAGCCTACGGTAACTGTTTTAGATAACTGCAGCACAGATGGCAGCATTGCATTCTTGAAAGAGGAATTTCCAAACGTAGAAATTTATACTGCAACAGAGAATAAGGTTTATTGTTCTTACAATGATTTTTTTAAAAGTAGCGACGATGATATTATAGTCATATTGAATTCAGATATAAAGGTTGATAGGTTTTTTCTGGACCCGCTTATTGAACATTTCAAAAAAGAACCTGATATTTTTCTTGTAGCATCAAAGGTGTATCGTTTTGACGGTATAACATATGAAGGTGATAATTCAAGGGCAACACAATATTTTGGAGTTATATCTGCGAACACGCAATTTAAGGGTTATGGAAAACTAATTGAAAGCAGTGGTTTTACTTTTTCCTCAGGCAATGGCGCTTTTGACAGAAAGAAGTTGCTACTATTAGGAGGTTTCGAGGAGTTATATCTTCCCGGGAGATATGAGGATGTAGACTTTTGCTATAGGGCATGGAAAGCAGGTTTTAAGGCAATATATGAGCCTAAAAGTATAATGTATCATAAGGGATATGCAAGTTTTAAAGCTGTTTATAATGATGCTCAAATACAATCAATGGTTTTTAGGAACAGTATTTTTTTTATGTGGAAAAACTTAACTGATTTTACTATGTTATTTAAATTCTGTTTTTGGTTACTACCCAGACTATGCTTTTTTTTATTAAGCGCAAGGCCCTATTTTATAGGGGCTTTTTTTAAAGCTTTACTTAAAATACCTGAATTGATACGGAAAAGAAGACTTGTTCAGAAAATGTTTAAACTTACGGATAAGCAAGTTTTGAAAGTAGTTGGTGCATAATATTATGAATACTATAACCACAATAACCCTTACGTATAATGAGGAAGATGACATAGAAAGATGTCTGAATTCATTGCAATGGGCAGATGAGCGCATTCTAATGGATTCTTATAGTACTGATTCTACTGTCAAAAAAGCTAAGCTTTTATGTACAAAAGTCCTTAAGTGCAAAATGTCAGATTTTTCCTTTGTCAGAAACAGAGCCATAGAAGCGGCAAGCAGTGAGTGGATACTGATGGTTGATGCTGATGAGGTGATACCGCAAGAGCTCTCAGCCGAGATAAGGGAAGCGATTGAAAGCGATAATTTTGATGGTTACTACATAAACAGGATAAACTATATGTATGGAATTAAACTGGATTTTGACCAGCCGGATTATCATCTAAGGCTTTTTAAAAGAGAGAAGTCTCAATACAAAGATCCTGTGCATGAAACAGCGCAAGTTAATGGCAAGACCGCCAGGCTTGATAATTCATTCATTCATTATTCCATGAATAATCTAACAGAACACATGGATAAGATGAATATTTATACCGATTTATCCTTATCTGATAATAGAGACTCCGGCCTAAGGCTTTTTGTCAGGCCGTTTTATAGGCTTTATCAGTATCTATTATTGAAGCGCTCGTATAGATACGGTCCGATCGGGATTATATCTGCTTTAAACGCGTTCTTTTATGAGTTCGTTGTCCTGTTCAAATTCTGGGAAAGAAGATATATAAAGAGGCAGTGGTCCGGGTTTTACGAATCTATCGATATAGAGTCTGAGATAAAGAGCCAAGAACATGTTCATAAAGAGTTTATCTCAACTATCACTGATTTATCGCCAAAGGCACTGCTCGAAGTAGGCACAGGCGCTGGGGCCATATCATTCTCTATGATCAGAGATAGAAACGCGCTTATAGTTGTTCTTGATAACGATATCAGGATATTAAAGAATGTAAAAGCAAGTGCTAAGCGATTAGGGCTCAATGTATTGCCTGTTTGCGCTGACGCGTTTAATCTGCCGTTTAAGGATAACGTATTTGTTGTTAGTTTCTCCCAAGGGCTCATGGAGCACTTTGAGGATAGAGATATAGGAAGAATCCTCAAGGAAAAGATAAGGGTATCCTCAGATTCCGCGTTTTTTAGTGTGCCTAATAATTATTACAAGCATAAGGATTTTGGCAATGAAAGACTCTTAAGCAAAAGCGAATGGGAGAAGAGGCTTACGGGCTTTTCTCTATTAGAGAGTAAAAATTATTATTTTACGCGCACAAAGAAAAATTTTCTTGTAAACCGCCCTATCATGTATATGGCGAGATTGGGAAAATAATGATTAGAATAGGCATAGATATACAATCTGTTAGCGGGCAGGTTACGGGTATAGGTTATTACACTCAAAATCTTATAAAAGAGTATTCTAGCATCCCAGATGCTGATCTTTGCTATTATAAAAGCGCTAAAGGTGATGAGCCTAATACTATTGATAGAATGTTGTGGGAGAATATACACTTAAGGTCGATGGCCAAGAGAGACAAGGTTGATGTATTGCACGTTCCGGGTTTTGCGGGGCCCAAATCTATCGGTTCTATTAAAAAAGTTACAACTGTTCATGATCTGATAGGCATGATATATCCACAAAATTTAGGCTTAGTCAGCAGGTTTTATTGGCAGAGGTGGCTTCCGGCGTGTGTCAAAAATTCAGAGTATATAATAGCGGATTCAGAAAATACCAAAAAAGACATAATGAGATTACTGCGAATACCTGAGAAAACAATAAGTGTTGTATACCTGGCTGTAGATTCCCGTTTTAAGAAAATAGAAAAAAACAACGCGCAAAAAGAGGTGCTTAAAAAATATAAGATAGATAAAAAATATATATTAAATGTCGGTACTGTGGAACCGCGCAAGAATATAGTTAACCTGATAGAAGCCTTCAAGCTATTTATTGAAGCTTCAGGCAGTGCGGATATAATTCTTGTAATAGCAGGAAAAAAGGGATGGGATTATCAGAGGTGTTTTTCCAAGGCAAAGGATCTGGATATTGCCGGCAGCGTTATATTTTGCGATTATGTTTCAGATGAGGATATGCCCATTTTGTATAACAACGCGGAATCTTTTGTATACCCGTCATTATATGAAGGTTTCGGCCTGCCTGTTTTAGAGGCCTTAAGCTGCGGCATTCCGGTTGTATGTTCGAATGTCTCATCATTGCCGGAGGTCGCGAGAAATGCCGCTTTGTATATCGATCCCGGCAGTATAGAGTCTATCAAAGAGAAGCTATTGGAATCCGTATACTCTAAAGAGGCTATAAAGGATTTATCAGCCCAAGCCTTGCTCCAAGCAGAAAAGTTTTCCTGGAAAATAACGGCAGAACAGAATATGGGTATTTATAAGAAGGTGCTTAATGAAGCTTAGCGTACTTGTTCCCGTTTATAATGAGGCAAAAAGCATCCTTACGGTTATCGGGAGAATAGAGAAAGTTTCTCTGGATAAAGAGATTATATTAGTTGATGATTATTCCGATGATGGCACTAGAGAACTTTTAAGAGATTACTGCGATAAAAACAACAGCATCATAAAAGTTTTTTACCACGACAAGAATATTGGCAAGGGCGCTGCTGTAAAGACCGCGCTTAATTACGCTGAAGGCGACTATGCGATAATCCAGGATGGTGATCTTGAGTATGACCCCCAAGATTACATAAGGCTTCTTGATGAAGCAGAAAGAACTGAAGCCGATGTTGTATATGGCTCCAGATTTTTAACTACCTGGCGCAGCACATCTTTTCCGCATTTTTTAGTTAATAAATTTCTTACTGTAATTACAAACATATTATATGGTTCCAATTTAACAGATATGGAGACATGCTATAAGATGATAAGGACAGATCTATTTAAGCGTCTTAATTTAGAATCAGAACGTTTCGAAATAGAGCCGGAGATTACAGCAAAGCTTCTTAAGAGAGGTTATAAGATTACAGAGGTGCCTATATCGTATAAGGGGCGATCATACCATGAAGGTAAGAAGATTACCTGGCAAGATGGCCTCGCAACATTGTGGGCATTGGTTAGGTTCAGGTATACATAATTAACAAAAGAGTTAATTAAGAGGTCTTGTTGCGAAAAAGATCAATTAA